>Ga0209697_10001168_pt1 | contig 41675 bp, 22 predicted proteins | sample AliMusrvi5mmetaG_FD_184115 | JGI IMG/M metagenome (GOLD analysis project Ga0209697, IMG submission 184115) | Freshwater lake bacterial and archeal communities from Alinen Mustajarvi, Finland, to study Microbial Dark Matter (Phase II) - Alinen... | ecosystem: Environmental > Aquatic > Freshwater...
ATTATATGGAGCGGTTATAAATTCATTTGAAAAGTACACTCCAATAAATACGTTGCTTTTTCTTCGAAAAAGTTGATAATTGTTCGTTAAAAAGCGAATTCGTTGATACAAAATCTTTTTATTTCCAGAATCTTTATCAGAATATTTTATTCTTTTTAGTCTGTAATCATTAATGGTAAGTTTGATTTTTTGTATATATCTATCACGTTTTTGTTGTGACATTAATATTTGCAATGAAGGTCTTTTAATTGCAGTTTCAGATTTTTCATTTGAGGAACTTTCATAATTAACGATAAAACTATAGCCTAGATATGTGATTTCATATTTTTCTGGATTTATTCTGTCGCTATGCCTTTTCTTTAGATCAAGTAGCTTCGTTTTTTCTACATGTAAACTTAATCCGAAATTTTCTTGCGCAATAGTTCTAATTTGGTTTTCGTAATCATCGGGGCTTTTATTCTCATTTCTGTTATTTGGCGTAAAGATTATTATTATATCATCAACATATCTGGCATAGTAGGTGACAGAATCAAGAGATTTAATAATTTTATCAAATTTTCGCATATATAGCTCTGCTAAATATGCACTTAATCCAATTCCTCTTGGAATTCCAGTTCTTACATTTGAAGAAGTTTTTAATTCATCATTTACTAAAATATTCCAATACTGATGCAATAGATTCTTAATAATCTTCTTTGTAGGTTGATTTAACAATGGATTTTCTTCGATTTCGGAGAACAAAACTGCATGTGGGATAGATTCATAAAATTCAGTTATGTCAGTTCTTAATACAATCTTTGGAAATCCGTCATTTAATAAACAAGCTAATTGAGAAATTATTATTCTTCTATCAGCTTGTTTGACACCAAATGTTTTGTATATGTTTCTTTGAATCTGTTTAAGGGAAAAATAGTTTTCTGGAATATTAGGCACAATATATAATTGTTTACCGCGCTTAATCTCGCCTTTTTTTAGTTCTAATTTAAAATCTTCGTTATTCGTTTTGCTACTTATTGACTCAAGAATTAAATTTAATAATTGTTCCCTTTCCTCTTTTATTTCTTCTTTTCTGATTGTTAATTCCGCATATTTAGTGTGATCGTTATTTGTAGCATTAAGTAATTTTATTTTTTTACTTTCTATTCTTATGTCTTTATTAATCCTGATAAGTTCTTCTGATTTTTCTCTGGATTCTTTAAAAATATCATCATTACCAAAGAAATTGAGGGCTTCTATATATGTTCCTTTCCGATTTGCTACGTCAAGCAAAATTCGAAAATTGTCTGCTGAAAAGGATTGGTCTAGCATTTAATTTGTATGATTTGTTTATTTAAATTACCATCTGTTTAAGAAACTTAACTATTCTAATCTAATCACAATTTGAATAGAAATCAAAATAGTTTACCTGTATTATTATCCACAAAGATGCAGAAGGTAATAAATAACCTAATAAAAACTTCTCAGAATAACTATTTGCTCTTTTCATGCAATTAGAATTATTAAATTTGATACATATTAATAAGAACCTCTATTCGACAAATACAACAATCATTAAAATTAAAGTTTGTTGCATTTACTATTTTTAGATCCCAAAATATTATAAAGTAAAAGTGGGCAATTAAAATCAATTATGAACATGCAATTTATTTTTATTGATAATAAACTGACAGATGTGCCTCTTTTTTCAATAAGTGTAGTGGTTTTGCCAACAGGTGTAAAAATAAAATTATGAATATGGGATGAAATAAGGAAGATTGGCTTGTCGAAATGGGGGAGATATAGTCGTTTTTGCCTTAAGCTAATCCTTTTAATTGCTACTGATATAAAATTATTGCGATCAAATCTTGTCATAAAAATGAAAAGCCGTAGGTCCGGTATATCTCTTTCATGATATGCACCGAACTTGTGGCTTTTATTCATCATTGAAGACCTTTTTTTACGGATTTAAATCCGTTGTCGCAACATTGGCGGGGGTAATGCCTATTCATGTCCGGAATGTATCAACGGATGTGCAACGATAAAACCTGTTCCGATGAAAACACGACAATAAACGGGAACTTTTTTGCGTTCTTTTTAGGATTACATGGTTTTGGAAACGCCCAAAAGTCATTTTCAACACGAAGAACACCAAGGGTTTTCACAAAGAACACGAAGACGAACACCCATCTTGTCTTCCCTTTGGGTACTTTGTGAATTCCTTCGTGCCCCTTGTGGTTAAATCAGATGGCTTCCATCCTAAACAAATAATGCCGGTCAGAAACCAGCATTATTCTATTCATAGATATGGAACAAATGGTTTTCGCCTCCTTAAATAAAGGACAAAACCATTTGTTTTTGATGATCAACCCTCTTACTGCACAACTACGGTGCCTGTCATTTCAGGATGTAATTTACAATGATATGGGAAACTCCCTACAGCAGTGAAGGTAAAGCTGAACGTACTCGATTTCCCGTTTCCAACAGGAATAGTTCCGCTGTCCCACGATGCATTGTCGCTTGTTACTGTATGGGCCACATTGTCTTTGTTCTTCCATCTCACGGTTGCATTCAAAGGAACCGTAATTGTTTGCGGAATGAATGCCATCGATTGGATAATGACTTCGTAAAGTGCCGGATTTAATGGGGTGGTAAATGAATTCTCGTTTCCATAGGCAGTACCCGTACTATTAGTCGCATAAGCCCGCACATAATACTGCGTACCATCGATCAGTCCTGTAAGATTACTCACAAAAACTCCGAGACCCGTACCATCCGAAGTGTGTGTTCCGGTGATTGTTGCGCCAGGTGTAAGGCTCCAGCAGATTCCTCGCGCAGTAACCGGTGAACCATTTTCGGCAGTTATATTTCCTCCCGATACAGCAGTCGAAGCAGTGATTAAAGTAACTGCATCGGTGGTAAGAGTTGGCGTTTGTAATTGATTGGTGACAAATGAGATCTCATTTCCATAGGAAGTACCGATGGTATTTGTCGCAAACGCCCTGACATAATAGGTTGTTCCTGCTGATAAACCTGTAAGACTGCTTGTAAAACTGCCTGTACCGCTTCCATCCGAGGTATGCGAATTGGCTGTTGTTGGACCTGTTGCTATATTCCAGCAAATACCCCGGTCTGTTACCGCAGAACCGTTATCACCCGTAATATTTCCGCCCGAAACTGCCGTTGTTGTTGCGATTGCTGTAATTACGTTTGTCGATAAAGTCGCGGTTTTCAATGAATTTGTAGCGAAAGTTGTTTCATTGCCATAACCCGTTCCGACACTATTGATAGCATACGAACGAACAAAATAAGTTGTTCCGGCACTTAGACCAGTCAGGCTACTAACAAAAGTTCCTGTGCCCGAACCATCCGATGTTTTCGAGTTTAAAACAGTAGGATTGGAGCTTGTACTCCAGCAAATGCCTCTCGAAGTAACAGTTTCCTTACCATCTGAGGTAACTTCACCTCCGGCGGTGGCAGTATTGAAGGTAATCACCGAAACTGTGGCGGTCGAAAGCGAAGGGACGGTCGGAGGATCACTTTTCTTACAACCATTAAAGAGAGTGCCGATCATTGCAATAAGTATGAGGGTGCGTTTCATAAAAGAGAAGTTTTTAATTGTATTTTACAATGATTCATATAACAAGGTTTTATCTGAATTGTTTAGAAAGAATCTAAATAACCCGGATTAATTTTTGTCCTTCAGATAATTGTCCATCAAAAAATCCGCATGGCGCGGATTTCAGTTATTTTTCTTGTTAGCAAATCGATAAAAAGGGGTGCTTAAAAGTGAATGTCGATCAAATTTTTGGCAGGACAGTAAGTTAGTTTTTTGTTTTCGTTGGTTTGTCAAGAGGAGAGCCTTGTTTGAATTTGCAACTCATCTTTAAAATATTTTTTATAATAGAATCCTTTTCGGATGAAATGTTGTATTTGTCTTTAAAAATGACCGACAATTAAATTTCAGGGATTACAAATCCCTTATCTGATAGGCGCGGATTACAAATCCGAACCAGCTTGGTTAATCTTTTCTTTTTAGAAACAATCTCCATTGAATATCCAACTGATGATAGGATCTTTCTTATTTTCAACACGAAGAACACTAAGGGTTTTCACAAAGATCACGAAGACTAACACCCATCTTGTCTTTACTTTGAGAACTTTGTGAATTCCTTCGTGTACCTTGTGGTTAAATTTTATTGCTTTGATACAACCCCCATTTTATATCCAACTGATTATAGGATCTTAACCATTATAAACACGAAGAACACTAAGGGTTTTCACAAAGAACACAAAGAGCTGAATATATCTTGTCTTCTCTTTGAGAACTTTGTGAATTCCTTCGTGTACCTTGTGGTTTATCTTTACTTTTTTGAGATGATCCCATTGAATATCCAACTGATCACACCTTAATAAACGTCCCTTTCTTATATAAATAATATAAGATGCCATATTCAATGGCTAAACGGACAACAGCCTGGAATGCGGGATAATAACTTTGGAAGAACTGTTCGAAACCAAACACAAGGTTGTGAGCAATGTCGCTAAAATCGATTAAATGAACAGCCATGTAGATCGCAATGCTGTTCATACCGATCACCTTCAGCCAGAACGCCCAGCGCTGGTAACCTTTCACATCGATGATGTAATAAAACAGCGCCATCAAAAGGAAGCTCAATCCCGAAGCAAACAACACAAAACTTGGATTCCAGATGTGTTTGATGATCGGGAACCAGATATTTGCGAGTTGTCCCGCGATTGCCAAAGCCAAACCGGTAATCGTCAGCGCAACTGATTTATGCATGAGTGGATTCGGAGAGGACACCCATTTAAAGTTCACTTTCTCCGAACGGATGATCGTACTTGCGAAAACACCTGTCATAACCGTAGCGACAAATCCCAATGAACCGAGGAACCAGGTATAAGCGGAAGGGGCGTCGTCGAATTGTCCGAAGACAAGGTGCTCAACATATTTGGCAATGTTGATTTCGGGTGTCATTAAGCCTGCTACATGTCCGGGAACCGCCACAAACTGCAATATGACCCAGTAAATCAGCAGCAAACCGGAGGTAAGGATCAGCTGATTCTTTAGTTTGAGTCGTGTATAAATCAGTACGCTGAAAAAATAGCCGATAGCGATGGACTGTAAAGTATCATGTATGATAAAAAGTTTGGAAGGATCGAGTGAAAGCAGGTGGCACTGGCAAACCATTCCTAAAAGAAAGAGGATAACGACGCGTTTGATGGTATGAAGATAGATGCTCTTGTTCGATTCGCCCGAAGCCATCCGTTTGCTTAGCGAAAATGGGATCGACATACCCACCATAAACAGGAATAACGGCATGATCAGGTCATAAAAACGAAAGCCTTCCCATGGAACATGGTCCAACTGTTCAGCAACTGAGTTCATGAACCCGTTGTTGCTGGCTTTCGACAGCGCCATAAAGACATTCTCTCCTCCAATGATCCAAAACATGTCGAAACCCCGAAGAGCATCGAGCGAAATTAAACGTGCGGGTTTTTCCATTGTGTTTATTTGAATTGTTTGATTCGTATTATTGATAATAGTCTGGTTCAAAGATGATGCTTTTAAAATAGTTTTCCTTTTTTTTCAAAATATTTTAAAAAGTCGCCTGTTAATTTTGTTATACATTGTATAAACTTCGAGAATATTGAGCTTTCCTTTGTGATTCTGGTGGTTGAATTTCATTTATTTGTGATATTTCCATCAAAACGAAGTAATGGTTCTTTTCTCTTTCACAACATTTAATTGGTTCGATTATTTCTTCCTTTTAATTACCAGCTAATCTTTTTCCTTTTGGGCTTCGTAAAATATATACCTGTTAGTTTATAGCTGAATGGTCTGGCTTGTCCCGTTAACAATCAATTTATTCAGCACGGTCTTTCCTTTACAGGTGACTATAACGCGGATTTTTGCCCCTTCACGCATTACATCTACATCGAATACCTGCTGAAATCCGTGAACTTTCCGTATTCGCATTTTATTCCATTCCGAAGGGAGCTGGGGTGTAACGATAAAGCTGTTCAATCCGACAGGACGGATGCCAAATAACCCCTCTGTAAAGATGCGGCAATACAATCCGCTTTCGGCCGAGAGGTGACGTTGTCCCCCTTCGGGATAAGCTTCAACGGGATAGGGAACATGCTCGCCAAGTAACCTGCGGTTCGAATAGTAGTGCAGAAATTTGAGCCCTTTAGTGGTTTCTCCGGCAGCAAATACGCCACGAAGCGCATACAATGTCGAACGATCCCAGAAGGTTTTGTCGCCTGCCTGTGATGCAAGCCCATCTTCAGTCCAGAGTTCAGGAGAAAAGAGGGCATCAATCGTCGCTTGTTTGCGATCGAAGATATTTACGGTTAACGGAATGCAAATCCACGCCCGAAGTTTGTCGTTTCCCTCGTAGTACCGGTAAGAATTGAATCCCGATATGTTGGCTCCGAAATACTTTTCGATATTGATTTTGAGCAATCTGGCTTCATCCTGGTAGGTTGAGATGAGTTGTTTGCTTTTCCCGAGTGATTTGCCAAGATAAGATGCGGAAATCAACGCATCATAGTATAAGGATGAAGTACATAAGTTAGCTTTGCCCGAAGGAAACCGACCTTCGAGTTCATCCGAATTGGAACTGACCACACCCTGGGGATTGATCTTCCGTTTGTTGTATTCGAGGCACCACTCTATGAGTTTCCATAGCTCTTCTGCGGTTTTTCGGTCACCCAGCGAAAGGGAAAAGCGCGAAGCTCCGTAAGCAATCATCGCCGCATCGCCGCGGTCACCCGCTCCATGCCACGTGTCGGTCCCTTCTGCAACGATGGAACTCGGTATCGGGTTATATTCGGGATTCATAAAGCGCGCGAAATGGCGATAAGCATTTATAGCCGATTCGATTCCATAATTGTATCCCAATGAAGGGAAAAACGGGTTGATGTATTCTGCCTGATCGTTCGCCCATATTGCGGCATAATAACTCAATCCACCCGGTCCATGCATCGGTCCCCCTTTTGACTGGTAAATACTTTCGGCAGCACGGATCTTTGCAAAGGAAAAGGCACGGTTGAGTATTTCATCGGGTGTTTCGAGCACCAGGTTTTCGCTGAATTCCGAAAGGAGTGCGTTTCGCTTATTTAATTCATTTTCAATATTGGCAGATCCAAAATCCTGTTTGTTTTTTGTTCCTGAAAAACTGAGGTAGAACATGATCATTTCGCGGGGTTGAAGCACAAATGTTCCAAAATCATGCGATTGAATGTGCAACGTGTAACTCCCTTCAGTTCCTTCGGCAGGATCGGTCGCGGTGCTGATATTCACATTGGGAATTTCGATCGTAACCGGTTTATTTCCGGTATTGGTCAGCTCATATTTCTCTGCAAAGAGGGGCAGATCGGTTGAAGGAAACAGTGTACGAACCAATTCAATCTCCTTATCGAGCTGACTTTTAACGGTAATTTTCCCATTCAGCAGAATCTCCGTCACCATTTCGTGTAATACAAGATGTTTATTGATGGTTATAAGTCCAACCGGATCGATATTAAACGTTCTGATCAGGCTTGCATGTGTATTGTTTGGAATGGTGCGAAGCATTGGCCAGACAATGTCGCGACTGATCCAAAAGGATTTGTCATCATTGACGCCATAGCGAATAACTGCCGAAATGTACTTTCCGCTCATCTCAATATGGTCGCGGTTCGGGAGATTAGCGTCAGGTTTCCAGCTGATGGATGCAGGATCACTTAAGGTCCATCGGTTTGCAGGCGATTGGGCATTCACAATTGGCGTATATACACAGCCAATGAATGCAATTAGCAGCATTAAATTTTTGATCATCGTGAATGGTTGAGAGTGGCAGCGTTATTTCTGAGCTTCCGCGAACAAATCTACAATATGTTTTTGCTTTTTATCCCCTTTTGCAACATAGTTTGCCATTCGGTTGACAAAACCAGTATACATCGAGTATGCAGCCTGTTCATAGAACTTATTAATCCCCTCTTTTCGTTCGGATGTGATGGGACGGTAATAACCCGGTCCATTTTCCATTCGTAAACGAGCCTGGTAATTCTCAATTGACTGAATGGCTTCCGATACAAATGCCTGATCGAATCCGGAACCCGCTTCACAGGCAAGCAATTTTTTCATTTTCGAGAGAACATTGAAAGGTTTTTTCAACGATTCGGGCAATTCGGAAGATGATTGAATCGTGTGAACCGGTTCATTCATTAAAGCGGGATTGTTTGGGTAAGTAACGGTTGCAGATTGAGCGGGCCAGCCCCCTTCTGTGGTGATTTCAATGGTTGCTTCTGCAGGAAGATCATTGTATTGCAGATTAACCTCAGAAGATGAACTGTTAGGGTCTGCTTTCCCATTGATTTTAACCGACTTTACCTTGGGTCCGCCATTATTACAGGAAAGATATATCCTTTTTTCGCCAAAACGAACCGGCTCTTTTTGGGTGTACTGTGTAATTGATCCCGGAATACGGGGTCTTAAGATCAACCGATCGGCACGATAATCAAAATCGAAGAGTCCTCGGATGGTTGCAGCAGGAATCGCAAAATTGTCGACCATTACCGCAACACCTCCAACACGAAATTTACCTTCGTCGGACCAGGGATTGTGAATGTTTTCACCTTGTTGCGACCAGGGGGCATCCATCCGGAAATCTTTTGCCCATTTCATCGCACGAGTTGCCGACCGTCGGATATCTTCGAATTTTCCCAGCCGATAGTACATCAGAATTGCACGACTTTCAACCGTTCCCCATACACCTCCGTTCACCCAATCACCAAAAGTCCGGAAACCTTCCAAACCTTTGCCAGAAGTTCTGCCCCATGCGCCATAAGTATCGTCGAGTCCGGGTGCATTTGTCAATAAAAAATCAAAAGGTCGGATAGAAGGAAATGACGCTATCTGTTTGTAAATACTTTCAGAGGTTTGATCATCCGCAACCCGCAAAGAAACGGCATCGGCGTTGGCAACACCTTCCAGATAACCATATTGTTTCTGACCCAATACGCCATGTCGGATACCACCCGGCTCAACTGACTTCACAAAATAACCGGCGGGGGTTATCAATAGGGATAAGGATGCACGGGTGATCTGTTGACGGTGTTCGAATTCAATAAGTTTTTCGTTGTTTCCGATAAGTTTGTACAGTTCAATCATCCTGTCTAATGCTGCAAGGTATGTAATCGACAGACCAGCGAAGTAACCTTTCCCAAATGTGCCATCCGGTTGCTTTACTCCTCCATAACTTGGTGCAAGTAGGTTACAGGCAGGTCCGACAAGGAAAAGGTTGTTATTCGGGTCACGGGTTTTTTCAATAAAATTGCAGGCCCTTTCCATCTTTGGAAGATAATGTGCCAATGCTTTCTGATCGCGGTTCACTAAAAGTATTTCTGCCTGCATCACAATGCCAGCCGCGGTTGCTTCATAGAACCAATCGTGCACCTTCACGTCACCATCGCCTTGTTTAAAGATGATTTGTGCTGGAGCTGCCGCATCACCAAGACTTCCATCGGGAGCTATTAATTCAGAAAGCTGATTGGGTTGACCATCATCGCTCCATTTTCCCTTTCTGACGCCATCTCCCTGGTTATTCCAGAAAAGATCCCACGAACTTTGCAGTATGGAAGACCAGGGTTCCCTGAGAAAAGGGGTTGCTGCATAAGAGAATCCATAACTATTTTGAATCCACCACGCTCCCCATCCGGCACCTTCCGTAAATGTGTCCCACTCCGGTTTGTAAATCATTGTAAGGTTTGGTACCACAGGATTGGGATGGAAGAAAGCAAACGATTCGTCAATCAAACGCAGGAAGTCGGCATCACCCGTTCCTGTGCAGTATTTACCTTCGTATTGAATGGGCTTTTCCGGAACTTCTCCGAACGTTTTAAGGGATAGAAATACAACAAAAAGGATGATCAGTTTTTTCATTTTCGCAATTATTGTTGATCTGATTTTAAAATTTGAATATCATTTTCTGTTACCATTTCAACATGCTGAATAACATCATGTTTTAGCTGATTGTTGGCCTATTGAAAAGGATAGATTGACTTGAAAGTCAGCAGGATGAATTTCCGCATAGGAATGAATGGGTTTCTTTAGATTTTTATTGTTCCTTTTGTTTCAATTGTTCATTTATTATTCCGTCAGCTTTAGCTGACGGAATAATAAATGAAGAATAGTTTTGGCTTTATCTTCAAATATTGTGGCTAAAGCCCCATCATCTTTCTCAATCTTTTTTATCCGTTGACTTTAGTCAACGGCAATTATCCTTATTTTGCAGCTTCAACCCACTTATGAAATGCGATACGATGCGGTTCTCCAGCTTCGGCATAATAAGTAACACCTTCCCGTTTGGCTATCTCACAGAACTTTGCATAAGTGCCATCATATTTGGCAAATACGGGTGTTCTTTTGCATTTAAGGTACAGGACAGGCAATGAGGCCATTTCAACCCGGTGCAGGATCTCGTCATTGTCCGCAACTTTTGCCGCCTCTTCAAAAATCTGGTAAGCCTCTTTCACAAAATCATCCGAGAAAATGGGATCATCCGGGGATAATCCGAGGTGAATATGGGTTTCGGGTGTAATCCGGCTGTGTAACAAGTCAAAATACTCCCTGATCTGTTTCCCTGCTCTTCCGTAATAGCCAACCATAAAATCATTAATTACCTTTTCTACATCACAATTGGGATTCCAGAGCAAACGTGATATCAGGTAGGACCGGAGTTCCGAAAATTCGCCGCCCCTGCTTTGGTAAGCTGCCTGTTCCATAATGCCAATTGAATTATTTTCGCCGAATGTTTTAATGTTCGACTGCAGAACTTTGAAGTTTGGGTAAGGCATCACGTAATGTCCGAAATTAACCACGTAATCCCAGATATAAAGGTGAGGCGCCAAGGCAGACCAGCTTTTCAAATCCGCTAAAAACGACTGGTTCTCTGGACAAGTTTTGAAATCGTGGGCAAAACAACATTCAATACTGCACAACCTCACAACGACATTGGCTCTTGGATGGATGGATTTTGGCGGGGTGCGCGTATATTGGTAAGCCAATGTACCAATAAACTTATCGGGGAATTCCTTTTCAACCGCTTCTGCCACCTGGTTCACAAACCAGATGATGATTCCCGATTCACTACCTTCCTTTTTCACAATTGCCTGACATTTATCACACTGGCAAGGATTGTGCCAGTCATTTTGCGAGACATCATAAATCAGGTATTCAGGACTATCCCTCATTCGTTTTTTGATCCTTTCGGTAATGATTTTCAATACGTCGGGATTCGTCAGGCACAATTGAGCACGTTCATGAATTCGTTTACCATCTATCAGACTATAATATTCGGGATGCTTTTCGTAGAATTCTTCTGGTGGCATTAGCGGATAGAAAGTGTGTACTGCCCAGTAACTCTCCATTCCTCCGGGTTGTTTTCTTGATTCGCTGAATCCGAGTGTGCCATTCATCCTGTTCCGGGCTGCCCAAATGGGATCGAAGGCTTCAAAATAGAAATCGTTCCTGACCCTGATTCCGGGCTTTTCTGTATGGTCCAGATCACTGAAGTAATAGTCTGTTTTCTTTGGAATAACGCTTACAGTTGGGGTATACCACCTGCATCCCAATTCGTTTTCAAGAAAGGCCATCACGCCATACATGGTTCCGCGCATCTTTCCTCCCCAGATCAGCACATCAGCTCCCGAATTGCAGTAACGAAATGACTCATCCAGATCGGAAGGAGCTGTTGCACCTGTCTTTTCCCGGATAGTATCATTGTAACCGATGATAATTCGTGCCCCTTTGGGGGATTGATCCAAATTCTGGATGGGTAATTCAACACCACTTGCTTCTTTGATCCAGTGCTGAAGTTCTTTCGCTGCCCATTGTTCCGATTCGGAGGCTTTCGGGCTTAAAGCGATCGTGTATACCGATTTTTGGTTTGAAAACAGGGCATAACTGATCCGTTTCCCGGCAAAAAAGTCGGCTTTCTTTTGGAGGGTTTCCCCGCTTTTTAGATGAATATATAATACAGCACTGTATGATTGGTAAACATCTGATTTAAGATTGAGTTTACCACAGAAACCAGTGGTTCGTTGTTCTTTGAGAACCGGTTTATTTTGATTATTTCTGATCTCAATATTCAAATTCTGAATTAATTGATCCAAAACAGGGGTAGTGAATTTTGAAGTGATACCGGATTCGCCCACTTCATTGGTTGAAATCGTAAATAGTTCGCCTCTTTCGGCAAGATTGGCTGTCGAAAATGGGAGGAAGCGGGCACAAAACCCCCAGAGATTACCACGTTGTTCTATTTTAAACAGGAGGGTGTTATTTCCTTTTTTTAGCAGAACAGGAATCACATCATCATCGGTAACCAATCCGCGGGCTTGTGGATAATCCCAGACGATCATCCCATTTACCCAAAGTTTCCCGCCGTCATTCGAGCCTAAACTGATGAACCATACTTTGTCTTCGTCGGTCAGTACTTCGGTATAGGCATAAGCGAATACGGGCGAAGCTTTTGACACCATTTTTGCAAGATCAATGATAGAGTCAGTGGAATTGTAGATTTTCCATTTGGCAGAGCCATTTGTATATTTTACGACATCGCCGGATTTAGCCTGAAGGTGTTGCTCACCACCTGCTTTTATAAGATAATCCGTATTAAATCCAACGAGGTGATCCCACGAATCAGAAGCATCTTTGGGCTCCTTTATTGGAATTGGTCCGCAAAGTAGCCAGGATTTTAGCCATTGTCCCTTGATAATGGGTTGAGGCGTGATTTGCTGCGCTGTTGTTGTTCCATTAAAAACCAACGCAAAGAATATGATGAAGAGAATTGTTCTGCCCATTTTGGTTTGTTTTTATATTGGTTATAAACTTATTTGATATATCTCCTATTCATTCATTTTTTAATCAGCCAGATTTCAGCAACCTGCGAACCCCGTTCACCTTCGCCGCCATCATCGGTTCCACAAGTCCAGGTGAAAGTAACTTTGCCATCATTTGTGATTTCTTTCGGAAGTGAAAATTCAAACAATGGTTTTTTTCCCATCCTTATAAAATCATGGATCATTACTCCGTCGGCAACCAGTTTCATATTCGAACGGAAACGTCCGGTATAGGCGATTCTCAAGGTATATTCTCCCTTTGGATCAAGGTTGTTGTATGCTATTTCCAGCGGAGTATCATACAATGTATTGATCTGGTTCATCCATGCCAGAGGAGTGGTCTGACCTTCAAAGCCTTTTGCAATAATTTCGTGCACCCAGTCAACACCTGTCAATCCAACACCGAAACTTACGCGTGGCGATTCCAAACTTCCCGGATCTTCTGCCCATGTCTTCCTTGCTTTTACCCTTTTCCAGGCAGAAGGAGTTCCAAAATTGTCATAAAACCCACCTGGACCCGGATCTGTACGGTGAAGCATTCTGTCAATAGCAATAAGCCGTTCGGTTTCATCCGGAAGCTTTTCGATTGTGTTCAGCTGATCGAATATCCACAAGGCATCGTTGAGCGGAATATCAATGTTATCGATAAAGTTTCCCCTTCCGCTCATTGCATGGTGCTTTTCAATGGTAAGCTGTGCGCCAAAACTGCGGAATAAAGAGTCGGCAAGTGCATAACAACGTTGTTTTAATTTAGGGGAAACCGGTTTTTCATTGGCAAGTGCCAGTATATTCTTTGCATTTGCAATAGCTGCAACAGAACCTGATATTTTCGCCCCCTCAAGAATATTTCGTGCTTCACGTTCAAGGTGGGTTTCATAGATTAACCTTCTTTGGATATAAGCATCGAAGTATGCCCTGATCAATCCGCTCTGAAAACGGGGATTACTTAAAACATTTGCCGGCGCATTTTTCTCCATGTCCTCCCATTGCTGAAATGTACGCTGAACCTGGTTGTTCGACAAAAGAGCTCCCCTGAAATTCAGTTCCAAAGCCAGTAATCCCTGAGCAACTCCTTCGGAATAATCGGGGCTAATGAAATAACGTGCATAATCCCGCAGCGTTTCCAGTACAGGTATAGAGGGATTCCAGTCCTGATCGCTCCATACCATTTTATTTACATCGTCATTGGTTCCTTCTGAATAACTAATGCTACCCTGTGCCAGATTTGCGTATAGATTGTGGATGTATTTTTCATCTTCCGGACGTGGATTGATACATTCCCTCCCTAAAGTCATTGCGAATGAGATATCCCAGTCCGGAACAGGATACTGACAGCTAAAGCTATGGGTAATATCGGGATAAAGCCTGACTTTAACAGATGGATTAATCAGTTTTTTTACCTCCGGAAGTGGTGTTTTAATCCAAGGACCGTAAACTATACCTCCAAACCAGTCGTATTGCCGGTTGACATGTTCATAAAATTTGCGATACCACTCTGCCGAAGGTTTGAATACCTGTGGTGAAACCCATATTTTGGCATTCGGGTGATATTTGTTCAGCACTGTTGCCTCTTTTTCCAGCCAGTTAAACAGTTCATCGGGTTCAAGTTCGCCTGGATCTCCAGCTGGGACAAAGAGTGCATCCAGTTTAGGCAATACACTGAAAATTTTTTCGCGCTCATCGAGTTCTTTCCGGATTGAATCAGGAGAAGAATAATTACTTCCCATGTTTGGGTACCACATCCATACATCCAGTCCATACTCTTTGCAGATTCTTGATTGTTCTGCAATCATTTTAATTGCAGGTAATTTCATGTTTACACTTGTGAAATCATCATCGGTCCGGGGCGGCATGATCTCAATGCTGTTTGCCCCAAAAATGGCAAGATCCCTGATATAACTGTCGAATTGTGAGACACTCCAGGCATCGTAAGCATTTGTTTTGGGACGGTATCCCAACTGATGTCCACGAATGGAGGAAACAGGAGTCGAAGTAATATTTATATTCTCAGGAACAAGTACTTTTCCGGGACGCATTTCAATCATTCGCAGTAAACGACCAACACCAAAAAGCGCACCTCGTTCATCGTGCCCCGCAATAAGAATCGAATGATCATCCTTCAACGCAATTTTATATCCGTCTTTACCTGTTTGGGATAGTTTGTTGATCGTTGTTTTGTAGGCCTCCGGAAATTTATCCAATTGTTCTTCAGTGCCAATTGCAATAACCTGTTTGTTTACAGCAGTTAATTTCTCTGTTATGGGAAACAGAATACCTGTTCGTTTCTGAATCTCTTCCTGCAGAACCTGAACTGCTTTTTGCAACTGAATGTTCTTATTCTGAGGAAAGAAGATAATTGCTTTGGAAAAATCGATCGATTGCCCAAAGCAGACAGGGGATAAAAGCAAGTATAGAATAAGGAAAATTCCGATTTGTTTTGGATTCATTTTTAAGCTGATTTATAAGATATCAAAAATGCAGAAAATTAATCCGGTGATTCGTTGATTGAATCGTAAAGCTGATCACGACTCACCTCTAAAATCAATCGTGCAATCCTTTGGAACGTAAATAGTTCAGTATTTTTTCAGGCTCATCGGTTTGTATGATATTGGCATGATTGATCAGTAAATTGTTCATTGACTTTTCGATAGCTCCTTTGCGTATCTGCTTGTCAGGATCACCCAATGCATTAATCCACACCCGTGCTTTTTTACTGTTGATCAAACTGGTTAATTCAAAAGTATAAAATGTTTCATCAATATGAATAACCGGAGGAGAGAAGCGAATCAATGCTGAATCAGCTTCATGAAAGGTGTGAGCCCGTGGCATAAACATCGAACCAGGATCTAATGATCTGACAGTTTCCAGTGACTCGTAATCGTCGTCGAAATAAAAAACCTGCGATTGCGTTTTTGTTTTCTTTACAACGTCAACCACTGGTTTTAAATTGCCGGTTTTGATGTCGATATCAATCATGATATGACCTTTTGCGAGGTTAAGGAACTCTTCAAAAGTTGGAATCGGTTCATCAGTGAGTGTTCCATCGGGCATCTTAAGTCTGAATGTTCTTAGTTCAGAATAGGTATAGTCTTCGGGATTTCCTTTTCCATTTGTTGTGCGGTTGATTTTCCCGTCATGCATTAAAACAACCACACTATCTTTGGTTACTTTCACATCCAGTTCTGCAATATCTGCACCAATCTCAATCGCATGTTTTAGTGCAGATAAAGAATTTTCAGGGTGACCGTTATGTGCCGAACGATGTGCCGCGACCAGTATATATCCGGAGTTCGTATCGTGAAATTTTGCCAGTGTTTTCTCGAAATTGTTTTCAGGGCTGAAGGCAAGCAGAGAAAGCAAAAGTAGCAAGTTCAGCATTAATAGATGACGTTTCATAAAGTGGATTTATATTTCAATAAAAGTTAAGATATAATGTCGTAATTATTTAATCAAAGTTTAGAGATAATATTTGTCTTTATGATCCTTTACAATAGAAAAAAGATAACACCACAAATTCCTAAATATTACCATATTTTCAGGGAATCATCAGGTTAAAATGACTCCGGCATTAATTTGGAATAGCTGATCCCATCTTTTTCGAAAGTAACAAGATATGAAGGCCAGGTATTAAGCTTGTTTGCCAGTTTTAATCCGCTTTTTGCATCACCTTTAACCACATAAAAACGCATATTCATCTCCGGATTGTTTTTGTTAAGCTCCTCTCTGAATACGAGTTTCTGTTCTTTTACCTTCCATGTAGCAGCGATGTGTTCAACAGAACAATCTTTGACAAGGCTATACCCGTTATTCAGGTAAATAAAGCCGTTTGATAACGTGAAGGTGGGATCGTGTTTCAGGTCTGTCGGAATTTCAACAGCGATCTCCTCACCTGCACCCGCAGAATAATAAAGGCCATTGGCAGGTGTGTCAAAAATGATTTCAACTGCGCCATCAGCCGGACGCTCACATTTAATGTCAATGCGAATTAAATTATCGTTCATTTGCTTAACGCTGCTTACTGCCTTTTCTGCCAAAACGGTGAAGGGAATTGGTGACAAGCTTGTTTTTGATAAAGGTATTTTGAAAAGTTCAATTTGTTTTATTTTCCCATTTTGTGTGTTTACTACAAAAGATTTCTCTTCTGAAGGGAGTATTGCTTTTAACTTGTTCATCATTTCTTTTAGTAGAAGTTCTGCATTGGCAACTTCGTTATCAGTATATTGAACTTCTACCAACAAGGGCGACCATCCGCTTGAATCAGATACTTCAGAGAGCAAAAGATGTTTCCATGCGTCTAAAATCAGCTTTCTGAGTTCCTTGACATCCAAACCTTTTGACTCAGCATAGTCAATAAGCCGTTCTGCCATCATGACAACTCCTCGTAACTCGTAAGATTCCGCCCTTGTGATTCCATCTTTTTCGATACCTGTCCGTTGTCTGCCCATCCACATAAAAGGTCCGCAAACAGACATATTCCATGTCCCCTCCGGAACAAATGGATAGTCAGGAATTTTATAATCTTTTAGGTTTTTAATTTTATTAGCAAGTTCGGTCATCGTAACAAACTTGTATCCCTCCGACTGTAGCTTCTTAAACCGGTCGATGCTTTCCTTTTCCTGTGCCGGAACACGGTAAAAATTACTATTGTAATCGAGTGAGTTAAAAACTTCACCATCATCGAGGAATGCGTAATCCCAAGTTAGTCCGTTAAGCTCTTTTTCACTGTCAATTAATCCCAAAATCTGGTCGTTTCCATAATGGATGTTCACCAGTGGCAAAGTCTTGTCACGGTACCAGCTGTGCGGATCGGAACTTGTTACCACCAGGTCGTATTTGTCTTTCAGAACGCTTGCATATGCAGGTGTCCATTGTATTTCCTGACCAAAAAAGACCCGTGAGCGTTTCATTCCATGATCAGCAAGTATCTGATCGGATATTTCAATTGATTTCCTAAGGTCAAGTGCTGGATAAGCAATGAAAAACTGGTCGGAATAATGTGCAATGACGAGCTCAATCTGACCACGGTTAACCAGCTTCTTCAGAAGAGCCAACACTTCAGGATGTTCTTCGGCAAAAACTTCAATGGCATATCCCTGAATTTCAATATCCGATTTATACTGCGGATTCTTTTCGAAAAACTGTAGTACCGGGTAAACCGATTCTTTAATGATTCGCCTTTCAATTTTATAATCACCGGCAACATATTGCAAATTAAAGTGAAACATGCCGATGGCATATTTTTCCTGTGCTTTTAAAACCATTGCAGTGAATAGAAACAACATTAGAAATGGGAAACTTTTTTTCATATCTTTTTTGATTTCAGAATTGTGAATTGATATTTTTAACCGGGGCGGAAATCACTCCCAAATATCGCCCCATCCAATAGGGCAAAAGCCATGTATCACCTGCGCTGATAAGCGATGTACCGTCGCCTGTTGAATCCAGGGTGAAGATTTGTCCGTTATGCCGATAGATAGGTAATTCGCTCAAAGGGAGTAACTCTTTTGTAGTCTGACCTCTGAAATTAGCCGGAACCCGTTCAATGTCATTCCGCTGCGAATTCTGCATTGCCCAGTTTCTTAGGTCCATCGGGTAAGTTTTCAGAAAACTTACAGATTGATCAAGATCAAATTCTTTTGCCCCTGTCATTGCATAGGTGAAATTCCAAAGTGCATTTTTTTCGGGACGTTCAATCTCCCAGTGATCTTTGATGGCTGCCCGATATTTTTCCTGAAGATCAGGAGAAAATGCATATGGATAGAGCCCCCAATAGGCTAAAAAGTACATTTCATCATCCGAATGGTTCCATTCCTCTGAAAGCACTTTGCTTAATTCATCAGATGCATTCGGACCAATTTGTGAGAATGGTCGCATAAGGTTTTCGAGATAACCATATTTCACCATTAACTCGGTCGCTTTCTCTTTGTATATCTCTTTTTTTGTGAAAAGATAAGCTGTTTGCAACATGGCTATGATGTTGGAGGAACAGATTTTGCGGTCACCTAGGTTAACAGGGAATTTATTTACGTAGTCGGGGTTCCATTTGCCCCACATTGTAGGTTCGCCATCCACATCAATGATATAGAGGTTGTTTTTGACAATATATCCCATCAGATTATCCAGACATTTAAGGGCGCGTGCCTTCCATTCTGGATTGTCGGCAAATTCCAGAATTGATGTAAGGGCAATTACCTGTCCAACGGCCTGATCGCTGCTTGCTGTAGATCGCCATGTCCAGTTGGGATGGTCAGCAGCGGGAAGCCATAAGTTTGCCGGACTACCCGTAAGAAGTTCTTTTCTTTTCCAATCTTCACCTTTGCCATTCTCAACTTTATAATCACGTTCAAAGCTTCTTGCAAAAAGACCAGGGATATTTGTTACTGTATATAGCCTTTCCATCGCATCAAAAGCTTCATAAGCATTTTGTTTTGCATCTTCCGATCCGGTTACTTTATAGCGGAAAAGTTCACCTGCCAGGTACATGCCTGTCCAGAGATTGTCGCTTGGCTGGTGCCCTGTCCGGGCAGAGGAATATCCTTGCGGAAGTCCGACAGAACTGCAGTTAAATCCGTATCGGATATTCTTTTCACGGACTTGTTTTTCGTAAAACAGAGCCTTGTCCTCAAGTGTTATTTCTTTAAAACAGATTTGTCCAAGTCCTTTATCTGTTAGTACTAATATACTATTGTCAGGTCCTTGTTCAATAGTTGTTACCTGGTTTCCCGGAAGCCATCGTTCTCCGGCGAAATAGTTATACTTTCGGTCTTCGTTTAACCTGAAAGCACCATGTGCAGAACCAAACCAAAGTTTCCCGTTTATCTCACTGATAAACGTAATTTCGGGAAATGGAACCTTAGATATTAATTTCTTATCTGATAGAAACAGATAGCCTTTTTTTGTACCGATGACAATATCGTCATCGTTTCCTACTGTTGCTACGCAGGTAATTTCCGAACCTTTATATAACTCTTTTATCGTTTGCCCGGGAGTATATTCGGCTACTTCTTCAGAAGAGACCAACAGAAAACAATTTTTCTTTTCATGGTAACTGATTTGTTGCAACCCTTTAAAAAGCCCTGACCAAAGTTTATTGCCATTCTCATCGAGATAGACGAGATGTGCTCCGTCGGAAACCAGAAAATGAAAATCAATACCTCCGGCAAAAAAAACAGCTTTCGGCAATCCATGATCTATTTGAATTTTACCTGCCCATGCATTGCTGTAAACCTGATGGTCATCAAGATAAACAGTCTGATTTCGATAGGTTCCGATTGCCGTTATTTTTTTGAATAGCATTGGTGAATAGGATATATCAGGAATCAGTTTTCCCGAATAAAAAAGAGAACCGTTATCAGGAACATAAACTCCTTGGTCAGATAAAATTCGAATTTGCCCGTCACGATTTAAAGAGACAGATGATAACTTTAGGTTTTTTTGATCGGTATTTAAATAATACTTAATGCTATACTCTTGTGAATAAGGCAGATCCTGGTAGATTCTCTGCCCTTTTGAATTCGTAATCACACCTGATATTTCAGAACCTTCTGCCCTGCAGACTGCTATGGAGCAGAATGCAAAGAATATTAAAAGGCATATGGTTCTGGTGTATTTCATTCTTTAGGGTTATTGATCGCTTGAACCAAAGTAAAGTTAATTGAAAAATACATACTTCTCCTTTTTTATTAAAATCACATAGTTTATTAACTAAATCACAATTTCTGAAATCAGCTGTTAATATTTGCATAAACACCAAACAATGAATTATCTATATCTCATTTCCGGATCTGTATCCTGACAAAAACCTATTATAACTGCGGATTCAGTCAGGATTGTAAGGTTAATAAACAATGTATTTTGAATAAAATAACCGAAGAAGTAACAATTCAATTCACTTTCCTTAATCAGGAATCTTTCAGCACTTTTTGTTAGTAATTGCTTTTAAGAATAAACCAATAAAGAGATGAGAATAAATAGGTGTCGCATTTTCAAACACAAAATTCATCGACCAATTGCGAAAAAAATGTCACGAAATTCACATTTCATCGCATCAACTGCGGAATTCACCGATTACCTAAAATATACTTTCACCCTACCAACTTCGGTTTTTGTGTAAAGTATCTGTAAAGCTCCTGTAATGTTTCTGTAATAGATATTACAGAAACATTACAAAAAAGTATCACAAACCTTATTAAATCTACAAAGAAGGTACTGCTAATATACATACAACATTATATCGTGGCAATTACTCAGTTATTGTGCTTTAGGAGCATTCAAAGGGGTATTCCTCTCAAATCATCAATTATACGTAGATAATTTTATCGTCGTGTTGCTTATACTTGGAAAGCAATTAGCTGCATTCCATAAGAATCTGGTCAACGAAGCTAATAGTTCATAGTGGTTATCATCTTCGATTTTTTTGATATGGGTAATAATCCTACTTGCCATTATAGCAATAAATATTCACTGAAACCTTAGAGGCAAAAATGATCGTATCAATCCTTTTTTGAACATTTTTTAACTGAAAATGTTAAATTAATTAAATATTTACAGGACTGTAACCGATTTGTAATTGAATATTAATCGAAATGTAATTAAATATTAACATCTATTCTAATATTTGAAGACTCATTAAGGTTTTATGAGTTAAAATTAGATGTAATATGAATAAAATTCCATAAGCGCGAATCTTTTTTGTTTTTAATCTTTGTTGCATTAACAGGTGTTGTATTTAACATCTATTAAAGTTGACTTGTCTTTGAATTGTATCTCTTTTATTAATATTTAAATTTCAATCTATGAAAAGAAAAATCTCGCAATTGCTCCTTTTGGGTTTGCTTGTTCTTTTTGCAAGTAATACTTTTGCCCAAATTAAAGTGAAAGGGGTTGTTAAAAGCGCTTCCGGCGAAGTCCTTCCGGGAGTATCTATCGTGGTCAAGGGTACCACAAATGGTGTGGTAACCGATGTTGATGGTAGATACAACATTACAGTACCTGGAGCCAAGTCTGTTCTGGTATTTTCATTTGTTGGAATGCAGAATCAGGAAATAACAGCTAACGGGAAATCGGTTATCGATGTTACACTAACTGAAACGACCATAGGGGTTGATGAAGTTGTTATTACAGCTATGGGTATTACTAAGGCAAAGAAGTCATTAGCATATTCAGTTAGTGACGTTAAATCGGATGACCTGGTAAAAGGTGGAAATACAAACCTTATGAAATCACTCGACGGAAAAGTAAGTGGTGTTAACCTTACCAGCCTGAGTAGTGACCCGACATCATCTGTTTTGGTGAATATTCGTGGTACTACCGCGATGCCTTCTGCCACAGATGCCAACGTTTCAGTAAAAGGACAACCTTTGTATGTAATTGATGGTATACCAGTGGGTAATCAAACATTTACATCGAAGAATGGTGTTGACTTTGGCAATATTCTATCACAATTGAACCCTGAAGATATTGAGAGTCTTACGATTCTAAAGGGTGGTAGTGCAGGTGCCTTATATGGTTCTGACGGTGGTAATGGTGTTGTAATGATCACAACCAAATCGGGCAAAGGTGGTAAAAAGGGAATTGGTGTTTCATTTTCTACCGCTGCTACAATGGATACACCCTATCAGTTTATCGAAGAACAGCATTTATTTGGTCAGGGTGAACGTGCCTTTGAATGGCAATACGACAATACAGACACCTGGGGTCCACCGCTTGATGGAAGCTATACTGGTGATTTCTGGAATACAAAAACCCAAAAGTGGGACAATGGTCCTATGAAGTCGTCGAATGAAAACAGAATGAAAGCCTACCTGCAGACAGGTAGCACTGTGACCACGAATGTTAATGTTAGCGGAAATTACGATAAGGGGTCATTTCGGTTATCTCTTAGTAACATGGGAAACACAGGAGTAATGCCCAATACAAAAACAAATCAGAAGTCATTCTCAATCAATTCGGAATATAAACTGACAGATAAAATTAAGATATCTGCAAATGCTAATTATACCCGTACCTATTCTCCGAATAAAGCGAATGTAACAGGATCGAACAGTATTTTGAATAATCTTTTATTCAATTTTCCAACCAACCTTCAGCCACTTGCTGACATGAAAAATTACTGGATGAAGGGTTTTGAAGGTATTATGGAGAACGGTGCAATTATGAAAGATAATGGCATAGATGTGTCAACTGAAAATCCATGGTGGACAACGTACGAAAAAATTAACCGTTTCAGTCGCGATAATTTCTTTGGCAAATTACAGTTAGATTGGCAATTGAATAAGGATTTTGCATTCATGTTACGCTCTGGGATGGAGAATGTTATTGAAAATTACGAGTATAGACAATCTTTTGGTAAAACTTCAATGGCCAATAGGGCTACAAGTGGGGACGGAATGTTTCAAACCAGCCTGGATAAAAGTTTAAGTTTTAACTCTGACGCTATCCTCTCGTATACTAAATCACTCGGCAAATTCGATATATCAGCAGCTGGTGGCGTAAACTACGCTTATAGCAGCACTAACAGCTATGCATATACTGCGGGATCTTTGTCTGTTCCCGGATTATTCACAATGGCCAATGTCTTTCCCGGAAGGCTGACAATGTCAGGAACTCCGCAAGGTACTGTCGGATATGGTTGGGGTGTAGGTCCTTCTTACAGTGTTTATGGAACAGCAGATGTTGGATGGAATAAACAACTTTTTTTAGGCGTTACAGGGCGTAATGACTGGAAAGGTAATCTGCCGGAAGAGAAGATAAACTATTTCTATCCTTCAGTTTCACTTGCATGGGTTGCTTCTGAAACATTTAAATTACCTGAAGTTATAAATCTGCTAAAAATACGTTTGGGTCTGGCCGATGTTGGTAATGGTTTAACGAAACAGCGGCCAATTGATACTTATTCCTTTGAATCACCTGATTGGTCAGGTAACGTAAAAACAGCAAATATAAACGCTACTCTGGTAGATCCCAATATTAAACCAATGCAGTCGATTACGAAAGAAGCTGGTGTCGATGTTTGGATGTTTAATAAGAAACTTCAGTTCGATTTCACCTATTTCCGAAAAGATCAGAACAACCAGTTGGGCAGTATTCCACTTGTTCAGGGAACTGGATATACAGGTATGACGACCAATGTTGGTGATGTAAGAAACGAAGGTTTTGAATGGGGATTAACTTTAAATCCTGTCAGGACAAAAGACTGGAATTGGGACTTAACCACCACTTTTACCCATTACAAAGCTCATATTCTTCATTTATCACCACAATTTGCACCTGCCGGTTACATCTTTGCATCTTATGACGGAAAGACAAAAGTAAAAATTGCAGAAGGTGAAGAGATTGGAAATATTTATGAGGAAAATCCAATTCTTAGGGTCAAAACAGGAAAATATGCGGGGATGGCCTTGTTGGATGGTAATGGTGGCGAATTTCAAAAATCATCAAACGAAAAAGACCGCGCTCAATTGGGAAATTACAATCCCGATTATATCATGGGTTTAAACACCACCTTACGCTATAAAAGATTTTCGTTGAATATGGTGGCAAGCTTCCGTAAGGGTGGCAAATATGTGTCAGTCAACCAGCAATATATGGAATCGAATGGTAGAGCAACAACTACATTGAGTTCCGGGCCAAACAATCCCTGGTGGAATGGTGGCCGTACTCCAGCTTTAGGTGGCCTCGCCTGGCCTGTTGCAGGTTCGAGCACTTACGATAATATTAATGCCAATAATGATGGACAGCGTTCCGAATTCCATGACGCAAGTTATGCAAAGGGTGTCTTCGTTAATCCGAATTTCGAAGGAACTAATCCTTCTGATGCTGATTATATTGTCAATGGAGCAGATCCCAATAATACTTTTTACCAGTTCCCTTACAATAGTTACGGCGACGTTATCTGGGATTTCACTGCAACCAGAACTTATGATGCGACCAACATCAAATTAAGGGAAGTTTCGCTTACTTATTCGCTTCCTGTTTCCATAACAAACAAACTCAAGTTGAATAATGTGAATATAGCGTTGGTTGGAAGAAATGTCTTCCAATGGAACGCTTCGGGCCGCAACGAAGATCCCGAATCTGCTTTCTCCGGAGTAGGTGTGAGCCAGGGTATACTTAGGGCAACACTACCAAGTGTACGTTCGATCGGATTTAAACTTGGTTTTGATTTTTAATACTTGACTTTCATTATAAAAAAACAGAATAATATGAAATCATATTTTACAAAAACATTCGCCATTTTTTTGCTCATAGGAGTCATGTCCTGTAGTAAAGACGATTTACGGCAATACGATGCGCTTCAGCAAAAGAATGCGGTAGAGGATTTGAATGACCCTTATCTTTTGTCTTCAATTATTAAAAAATCCTCTCTTTTTTATCAGGATATGGGATGGGGTCAAAGCAAACTTCCTGGTGCAGTGCAGTACTGTGAGCGGAATTATCAGGGAGGTGACAATACCTATCAGGGATTTAAACAACTTCCGGATGATATGTACACTGCAATGGATATCTTGAAATTTATTGATGCTTCAATTAAATTGGCGGATGCCAGGGGTTCTAAAACGCACGTTGGTATTTTCACTACATTCAGGGTTTTGCTATTTTCATTTATGACAGATTTCTATGGTGATGTTTATTACAGTCAGGCTTTGAAAGGTCGTGAAGGAATTCTTTATCCCGTATATGACAAGCAGTCTGATATTTATGCAGGTCTTTTAAAAGAACTTGAGACAGCAAGTGCAAATATTACAAGTGGGACTGATGTTGTTAGTACTACTTATGATTTGATGTTTGGAGGAGATAAGGTACAATGGCAGAAATTCACCAACTCTTTGAAATTGCGTTTATTGATGCGTGCTTCTGCCAAATATGCTGATGCCGGAGCAAAAATAGCTGCTGCTGCTGCTTTGCCTTTATTAACAGATGCATCTGATAAAAATGCTTCTATCGCTTATGTTGGGACTAGTACAGTTAATTCATGGATTGGTGGTTCAAATAACTGGGGTAATGGTGGTGATTTCGAAAGGAGAAGGCCAAGCAAAACCTTGGTTGATAAGATGCTTTCATTAAACGATCCGCGTATAAACGTATGGTTTGCACCTATTGAGGATCCTTGGACAACAGATCCTGCAAAAAATGGGGTTACTTTTACTACAACAGATTCAAACGGATACACTTACTCTTCAACATGGGAATACATTGATGCTTCTAATCCCGTAATAGCTGCCCAAATTCCAAATATTCTTGACAAAGATAAGGTATATGCCGGCTTTGTTGCAGGTATGAATGGTGATTTCAAAAACGGAAACGGACATTGGAATACCGCTTTGGGAGGCGCTTATGGAAACTTCAAAGTTTCGAAGTTCTCAAAATTATTTCAGGAAAATGCTCATGACCTATTAAGGGCACAGATAATGAATAAGGATGAGATTCAGTTTATTCTTGCAGAGGCAGCAGTTAAAGGTTATATTACCGGAAATGCTGACACTTATTACAAAGCCGGGATCACCTATTCAATGAAGCGTTGGGGTGTAAGTGATACAGATATTGCCACCTACCTTGCTCAGTCTGTTATTGCCTTACCAGGTGATTCACCAGGCAAACTGGCCAAAATAGCAGATCAGAAATGGATTGCACTCTATTCTGTAGCTGCTGAAGCCTATCTCGATCTGCGCAGAACAAGGTTACCAAATATTTTCAGCCAGGGCCTATTAAGCACTTATCCTTTCCCAAATCGTTATCGTTACCCGGGAAATGAACTTGGACAAAATGTTACTGCCTATAATCAAGGTGTTGCAACATTGGCACCTGCCGTTGATGATCAGTTCTCTAAAATGTGGTTGTTACAATAGCTAAACTTAAAATACGAACTCAATAATGAAAAAGGGTGCTGTTGAATAATCCGACAGTACCCTTTTTATATGGTTCATTTTAGAAAAGTACACTTCTAAATTATTACTAACTATCAAATGTTTTATCATTTATAAATCATGATGAATATTAAAATCTCACTGATTTCTGTTTTTTACCTTTTTATAATCACTATTGTATTAACCAATATTGTTGAAGCTCAAAGGCCTGTTTATAAGGATATACCTTTTTCACAGGATTATAGCATTAAGTTCTATGCAGCAGACGAAGTGAAGAATATAAAAAAAGTCTATACGGACAGAAACGGTGTTATTCAGATTCTATCTTCCGATGGTTTATTAAAACCGAATGCTGGTGCTTTTCTTTACCCCGGCACCATAGTCGTTGACAAGTCCTATCGCCCTATGTCAGACAAGAAGATTGCCAATATTGCGCTTTACGATCATCAGTTTGTTTATCTCGATAGTACAACAGTATTTAGCAATGCCTGGGCAGGCAGCTTGTTTTCGAAACATGGTATGCCCAATGCCAATATATTTGCCGGAGGACCTGATTTTACATTTTTAATTTCTGAGGGTACATCTTTAAAATATATTAAAGATTCGATGTTGCTCTGGACTGGGAGAATTAACGATCAAATCATCGGCATCAGGTATTCAGCTGAAAATAACAATTTTTGGATATTGGGAAGCAAGACACTTACCAGCTTTTCTCTGAAAAATAAAAAAACAGTAACGATTTTTGAAGGAATTGGTTTTACTTCATTTGCTCTGATTGATAAGGGAAACAAGTCCGTCATCGGTACAACTAACGGATATTTTGAGATCAATAATGTCACAAGAAATCAGATCGGAAACAAACACGAAAATCTTCCATGCAACGAAATTACAAGTGTTGAAGAGATTAACGGAAAGATTTGGTTTGGTTCAACTTTTGGCGCGTTTATGTTGCGCGAAGATGGTAAGTTCAATTATTACAATGGTGAACGATGGTTACCGGGTGATAAGGTTATTCAGGTAACTGAAGGACCAGAAAATTCGGTCCTCGTCTTGACCAATAAAGGATTGGGTCAGATATGCTTCAAAAATATGACATTGGAAGACAAGGCAATGTATTTTGAAAAGCAGGTCCGGCAACGCCATATCCGAAATGGATTTAACGCCTCACTCGAAGGGATGAATCATGGTGTCCTTTCGGGGGGATATTTAAAGGACTCTGACAATGATGGTTTATGGACATCAATGTATTTGGGGGCAGAAATCTTCAGGTATGCAGCGACTAAATCGGACGAGGCATTGCAAAACTGCCGCGAATCGTTGGATGCCATAGAAAGGCTTTATACCATTACTTCTGTCCCTGGTTTTCCTGCACGATCGTTTGAAAGGCGGGGCAATAAGGATCGGTTATCCGATCCCGACAGGTGGCAACATGCCAGTGATCCGGAATGGGATTGGAAATCAACCACCAGCAGTGACGAAGCAATCGGGCATATCTTTGCTTTGGGCGCAATGGCAGAACTGATCGACAATCAATCCATGAAAAGCAGGGCGATCCATCTGATTGATATCTTAATGCAACACATTATCGACCACGAATTGTACCTTGTCGATTACGATGGAAAACCTACAACCTGGGGCCGTTGGAATCCCGAATATGTAAATGCGCATCCCAAAAATGTTGGAGACCGAAAAATTACTTCAAGCAATATCATCTCAATGCTTCAGACTGCCTATCATTTCACGCATAAGGAGATCTTCAAAGAGAAGGGATTGGAGCTAATGGAAAAGCATGGGTATCTCGACAATTTAATGCGGCCAATGAGTGAGATTGGTACTGCTCCTGCCGACGCCAGCCAATTAAGTAAAGAGTTATCGGATGCATGGAACCACTCTGATGATGAGATGTATTTTGTGGGTTATTGGGGTTTATATCGCTACGCTTTTAGCAATGAATTGAAAGACAAATACAAGGAAGCAATCATCGATCATTGGAAAATAGAGAGGCCCGAAAAAGAGGGCGCCTGGAATATATTCACAGCAATGGTAAGTGATGAATTTGACCTTAAAGAGGCAGTTTGGTACCTCCAGGAACACCCGATGGATTTGATCAACTGGGATATTATGAACAGCCCTAGGAAAGATATTGAGTTCGTAGCACCGAATTTCAGGAACCAGACTTTGAAAGATGTGCTTCCTCCCGATGAAAGACCGGTACAACGGCACAATGGCAATATGTTTAACCTCGACAAAAAAGGGGGCAATGGCACTGGCGAGGAAAGTGCCGGAGATATCTGGTTATTACCATATTGGATGGGACGATACCTCGGTGTTATCAGTGCACCATCAAAAACTAATAAATAGAAAATGAAGAAATCGATACAACTTATATTCATACTGGTTTTAACTTTTAATGTGGGTTTGTGTGCCACTAAAAATGACAAGCAGGTTTCCTCACAGTACCAGGATAAACCTTATATCCAGAATTACAGTATAAAGTACAATCTTACTGATGTTAAAATCAAACTAATTAAGGTTGTCTCCGATAGAAACGGTTATATCCAGATTTTCTCGTCGAACGGATTGTTAAGACCTCGTGGCGGGCAGTTGTTATTTCCCGGAACATTGGTGAAAGATGTTCAGGATCGGGAAACTTCGGATAAAAAAATTGCCAGAATCGGAACTTATCACGATCAGCTGGTGTACGTTGATGATAAGGCTGTGCTTAGTAATGCATGGGCTGGTAAGGTTTATTCAAGGCACAAGATGCCCGCTGCTAAATTGTTGGCAGGTGGCCAAAATTTCAGCTTCCTGATTTCTGACGGCAAAAGTTTGAATTTCATTCAGGATTCTCTGAAATTGTGGGAAGGATTACTTCCAGGTGACGAGGTGAAAGACATCAAATTCGATATTGCAAATGACCTGTTTTGGATTTTAGGCAAAAGATCCATCAGCACCTTTTCTCCTGAAAAAAGAGAAATGTTGAAGGTGTTGGAGATTAGCGATCTAACCTGCTTTGAACCAACTTCCTCTAAATTGATTGTCGGAACCTCTGACGGATATTTTGAAATTGATTCTAAAACGAAGAAGCAGATTGGCGACGTTCACAAAAATATGCCGTGGACCGATTTAACCACAATCACCGAAATTGATGGTAAGCTCTGGTTCGGTTCCAGTTGGGGCGCAATGATGCTTCGCGAAGACGGCAAATTTGATTATTATGCCTCACAACGCTGGATTCCTTCTGATACGGTAGTGAGCATTGCCAAAGGGCCCGAAAATTCAGTCTTAATTTTGACCACTAAGGGCTTAGGTAAAATTTGTTTCGAACTGATGACATTGAGCGAAAAGGCGATGTTCTTCGAAAAACAGGTGCGCGATCGTCATATCCGTACAGGTTTTAATGCCACTGTTTCGTCAATGACCAACGGTGATGTGACTACTGGAAGTATGGAGGATTCAGACAATGACGGATTGTGGACCTCAATGTACCTTGCAGGGGAAACATTCCGTTTCGCTGTAACCAAATCAGATGATGCATTGCAAAACATCCGCGAATCATTGGATGCGATGGAACGGCTTTATACAATTAATTCGCTAAACTCGGGTTTTCCATCGCGGTCATTCGAAAGGCGTGGATATAAATTTCAAGATCCCGCCTGGCGCAGGGCCAAAGATCCTGAATGGGATTGGAAATCGACCACTAGTAGTGATGAAGCCATTGGCCATATTTTTGCATTCGGTGCCATTGCTGAATTGGCACCTGAGCCTGAATTGCACAACAAAGCTGTCATGTTGATAGATACGCTGATGTCGCATATCCTTAAAAATAAATTTTACATGATCGACTGGAATGGTGAGCCAACTCTTTGGGGACGATGGAATCCGGAATATGTGAATGCCAGGCCGATTATGGTGGGCGATCGAAAGATCACTTCGTCCAACATTATGGCAATGCTGCAAACCGCTTACCACTTTACCAAAAAGGAAAAGTACAAAGACGCTGTACTTAACCTGTTGACAAAGCATGGCTATCTGGAAAACTTAATGCGCCCCATGAAAGAGATCAACCTTGCTCCAGCTGGTGCTGATCAATTAAGCAGGGAATTATCGGATGCCTGGAACCATTCCGATGACGAAATGTATTTCTGCGGTTATTGGGGATTGGTTCGTTATGCCTTAAATGACACATTGAGAGCCAAATACAAGAAAGCGATTATTGATCATTGGGAAATTGAAAGGCCTGAAAAAGAGGGGTTGTGGAATATCATGACTGCCATCACGGGCACGAAAGATATCGATTTGAAAGAAGCGATCTGGTTTATGCAGAAATACCCCCTTGATTTGATCAACTGGACCGTCATCAACAGTCATCGTAAAGACATTGAAATGATGGAGCCCAATTTCAGGCATCAGACCATCAAGGAGGTACTTCCACCTGATGAACTTCCGATCTCACGACACAATTCAAACCGTTTCGACCTTGATGAGAAAAGTGACGGAAGGTCTGAAAACAGCGCTGGCGATATTTGGCTATTGCCTTACTGGATTGGACGGTATCTTGAAGTGATCAGTGCACCGGTAAAGAAATAGTAATTTACAAGTTCTTTTTGTTTGAGTTAGATTTAGATTAGTCAGCATGTGTTCTGGTCACTTTGGTCAGGCACATGCCTTTAGGGACTCTTTTCTATTTTAGGAATCAGGTGATTTTAATTGATAGCACTTTTGCTGGAACCTTTCCACTTGAAATAGCCAGGACTAATAAATCACAAACCGGGATGAATATTTTCATGGCTATTAGCTTCGCTGATCTTCGATTCCATACGACCTTTAAAAAACAAATTATATACGTATGAAATTTTAAAAGGATCAAAATGAATTCAACTAAACTTAATCCAGGCTGGCGCCTTGGAACGATTTTACTGGTAGGGATTTCTCTTTCAATAGGTTGGGGAATTCGCGGTAATTTTGGTCATGAATATGGAGCTGCATTTGCCGGGTGTTTGGGTGCTATTACAGTAGCGCTCTTATCGGGTCGTGAAGACTGGCGTCAACGCGTTCCGTATTTTGCCTTTTTCGGTGCATTGGGATGGGGATTTGGCGCTTCACAGTCCTACATGCAGGTTCTTTCTTACGCCAACAGCGGCCATGCAGTCTCACAATTATATGGATTTGCAGCTACTTTCTTAATTGGATTTTTGTGGGCCGGAATGGGTGGTGCTGGTACTGCTTTTGCCGGAGTGGCATCACGAGAACGGTTGGTCAGCATTTTCAAACCTCTCCTTTTTCTCTGGGGAGCCTGGCTTTTTCTTGATCTGGCGGAAGACGCAATTGCCATAATGCTGGAGCCCAATGCTCTTTTTGACGATACCTGGTCCCGTCATAAAAACCCGTTGTACTGGTTCGATGCTGATTATTTACCGGCATTCTTTGCGCTCATTGGCGTTTGGATATATGATCTTTATGAGCGAAAAGGTGACCGGAAAAGATTACTGCTTCCAGTCTTTGCTGTTGGTGGTGCAATCTCGGGCTGGGCAATTCAGTCTCTTTTCAGACTGGCCGGAATTGAAAACAAACTGGCAACTTCTTTAACTTACCTGCAGGGCGATCCTACCTATCTAAATCCTGAAACAGGTAAACAAGCTTATGAAGCTTCGAATTTGTTGAATAACTGGCCTCAGTGGTTTGGCGATTACCCTCAGCATATTGGTTGGTTTATTGGGTTAATCATTGGGATATCAGTCTATTTTATTATTTATGGCAAATTCAGGAATGGATCTTCATTGCTTGCCTGGATGGGCAGTGGATGGCTGATCTCATTATTAATCTTTCCGGTTCTGGGAAGTTTATTTTTTGCACAATATGGTGGTCTTCGGATGACTCCTCCACGATCGGATGACTGGGCCGGAATATTGGGAGTTTTTGTTGCAACCAGCATCTGGCTGTGGCGCAATAATCTTCGGCCAGTTGCAGTAGCCTCATTGATCAGCGGGACTATTGGCGGACTTGGATTTTCAGGCATACTTTGGGTACAACAAGTATTGACGTCATTTGGAAGTCCACGTATTCTCGAAAACAAAGGAATTTTACCGGGAAGTCCCGAATTTAATTCTATTACTTCAACGTGGGCCAATTGGCAAGGGCAAAACTGGCACAGTTTCCTGGAACAAAGTTATGGCTTTGTAAATGGGATCGCAATAGCCGTGGCAATTGGGTTTTTAGCATCAAGGATCAAATTGCATAACGATCAGGAAGAAATCGCTGAATTTAATAAGGGAAGATGGACCCGAGCATTTGCTGCTTTGTTTATTATGCTTGGATTGACCTATTTCAATGTCGTTAAAAATGTGGCAGTCTGGGGTGAGCAGTTGAAATCAGATATCTGGAATAATGTAATTACTCACGCGGACGGAACGACGGAGAAAGTGGCGGCCCAATGGGATTTGCCTTACATCGGGAGATTGCCCGGATTAGATTTTCTTCATACCTCTCCACTTGGATGGTTTAACCTGACCTGGGCGTTTTTGGTTGCTGCCTGTATTATCATAGTCGTTCGGCATTACCGCTCACCACTTCCAATTATTCCTAAAAGTAACCTGGCAAAAGGGCAACTTATCTTCCTTATTGTCCTTTGGATTATGGTTGTTGCAAATTTCGAACGGGCTCTGACCGGTTGGCATCCAAGCCGGTTATTAACCGAATGGGTCATTTTTGTAAATGCCATTATCGCAACCACATTGGTTCTCTTGCTGCCGGGAGATGAAGAAACTGTTGTAATAGACGAAGTCGGGAATTACAAACCTTATTATAAAAAACTGTGGGTTAAAGCAGTTGCTGCTATTGTTCTGTCAAGTCTGTTTTTCATGGGAACAAACCGGTTAATCTATCAGTATCCATCCTACGATAAGATGAATAAGTATAACTATCAATTCAGATTTGGACCGGATGCAACCTGGAGAGTTCATCCAAATTTAAAAAATGCAAATCACAAGTAAATAAGTTCATCGATGAAGAAATGTATATTATCAGGAAAGTCTGGTTTTTTTGCATTATTTCTAATTGTTAGCACTTTAGTATCCTGTCAGCAGAAATCAGGTGAAGAATCAGTAAAAAGTGTGATGGATAAAACCATAACCGCCTTGTATAAAACACTGGATGCAAAAGCATTATCAGCATTGGACAATGATAAGGTAATGGCTTTATTTTCTGATCAGGAAAAACAGGTGTTATCGACCCGACATTGGATGTTCGATGTAAATGTTCCTGTTATTGTGTCTGTTATGCGAAGTGCCAAACAAGAAATAATCCCTTTTTGGTTATCAAAGAGCGGTTTTATCAAAACAGATATGACCGTGAAAAATGAACAAACCACTTACGAAGTGTGGCAAAAATCCTTTGGCGCCGGCAAGGTGGGCCTGGGAGTTAATGGGTTTGAAGACTATCAGCTTCATTACTTTGTTTCAGTGGCTCCTCAAAATAAAAATAATAAACTCGAACTCAGTAATTTCTTTCCTGAAAATCAATTTGTTGGTGTTCTTAAAGACAGCGCGTTTATCTATCATGATTGGGATGAACTGGTGGTAACAAATGTTTCTGAAGCTTTGAAAGGCCAGAAACTACTAACAACGATCCGTGGTCGCGGAGTCGAAACACACCTGATAGGCGCTTTCAGAACAACAAATTATCCCTCATCTAAAACACCAGATCAGATCATGCTAACCTGGAGTTCGACCCCTTCAACCGGGATCGATATTCAGTGGCGTACAGACACAACTGTTGCCGATGGAACAGTGAAATACCGTGTGAAAGGTAGCTCGGATGAGTTATCGTCAACAGCCTCAAAAATTCGAATGGAGGATCGCGTTTTGATGAACGATCGTTTCATCAATCATTTTACGGCTGAACTTCGGAACTTAAAACCGGGTACCACTTATGAATACCAGGTTGCACCGCAAAAGGATTGGTCAGACAAATATACTTTTTCGACTTCAGCTGATGATGACAAGTTCTCATTCATCTGGTTTGGGGATACCCATTTTTCCCCGAAATTCGGAGAGCTTTTTAATAAAGCTGAACAAACCCATCCGGATGCGGCCTTTTATTCGATTGCGGGTGACTTAGTTAGTGATGGATTGTATCGAAATCAATGGGACGATTTGCTGGCCTATTCGAAGGACGTGATCTGCCGCAAACCGCTGATGTCAGTTCCAGGCAACCACGATAATCGTTTGGGCCTTGGAGCAAGGACATACCGTGAAGAGTTTAGTTATCCGAAGAATGGCCCGGAAGGCGTTGAAAAAGAACAAACGTATGCTTTTACCTATAAGAATGCTTTGTTCCTGATGATTGATGCGACATCGCCAATGGACGTGCAAATTCCGTGGATAGAAGAGCAGCTGGCAAAAACAAAAGCCACCTGGAAATTTGCGATGTTTCATTTTCCTCCTTATAATTGGGAAGAACCCTATTTCAACATTCAAAAGGCGTGGGTGCCCCTATTCGATAAGTACCATGTTGACATGGTGATGAGTGGCCATATTCATTATTACATGCGCTCAAAACCCATGAAAGGGGGGAAAGTTGTTCCATCATACAAAGATGGAACGGCCTATGTGATCTCTGTTGGTATTCCAACAAATCCTCATCCGATTACAGACGAACCTTATGCTGCAGTACGGAATACCGATGGCCACCTTTACCAGTACATAACCGTCAAAGGAAACGAGTTGAATTATCAATCATTGAACTTTGAAGGTAAATTGATTGACTCGTTTTCGGTTAAAAAATAATTTAATTAGCGTTGAATGAAATCATTGATATTGAATAACTAAAATCATTAAAAATGGAAAATTTATCTCGCAGAACCTTCCTGAAGTCAGCCTCTGTTGCGGCAGCGGGAACATTAATAATTCCAAACCTGTTTAGCTGTTCAGCCAATAACAAATTAAATATTGCCATCATTGGTGTCGGTGGCAGGGGATCGGATAATTGGGAAAAATTGTTTGTCGAGGCAGAGGACAACGGGAAAAAACAAGATGGGCCCCAAAGAAAAGTATTGACTGAAAATGTGGTGGCCCTTTGTGATGTTGACGAAAATCGTGCAGCAGAAGGTTTTAAAACATTCCCCAAGGCAAAAAGATATAAAGACTACCGCGTAATGTTCGACGAAATGGCCAACCAAATTGATGCAGTGATCATTTCAACTCCTGACCATTCGCATTTTGCTGCAACCATGATTGCGATGCAATTGGGAAAACATGTTTATGTTGAAAAACCTTTGGCGCATAATATCTGGCAGTTACGCACCATGAAAAAGGCAGCGAAGCATTATGGAATTGTTTCGCAGATGGGCAACCAGGGACATACAACCAATGGTATCCGGCAAATCAGAGAGTGGTACGAAGCAGGAGTACTCGGCCAGGTCAAAGAAGTTCATGCATGGTTTGGTCCATTCGAATTTAAACCGGGAGGATACTGGACAAAACCCGACAGTTTTCCGCCATCGGCTCAACCGATACCTGCAGGTTTCGACTGGGACTTATGGCTGGGTCAGGCGGCTGATCGTCCTTTCAATAGTGCGTATGCTCCAAAGTCCTGGAGAGGTTTCTACGATTTTGGAAATGGGCTGCTGGGCGATTGGTCGTGCCATACCCTTGATGGCCCATTCTGGGCACTGGGTCTTGGAATGCCGCATACGGTTGAGGCGACTGTGCCAAATCCAATACCTGATCATAGCTTCATACCTGATGAATCGGTAATTGCTTATCAGTTTGGCACCCGCGGTGATAAAGCACCTGTGAATTTATTCTGGCACGAAGGTGGTTCGAAGCCTGATATCCGTCCTGAATGGGGCGTTACGGAGTTGCCAGGTTCAGGCATGGTAATGATTGGCGAAAAGAAAACCTTAATTACAGGCGGAAGACCGAACAAACCCAAATTGATGGTTTCGGAAGAAGAGTGGCAGGAATTCCTGAAAAATCCACCGGCACAAACATTCGGAAGAATTGGCGAAGAACAGCCACAGAAGGAATGGATCGATTGCATTAAAAACAAAACGCTTCCCGGATCGAATTTTGATTATTCAGCCGAATTGTCCGAAATGGCACTAATAGGGGTATTGGCACAGAAATTCGCCACTAAAATTGAATATGATGCTCCAAATATGAAGATTACAAACCGGCCTGATATCGACGCATTCGTTAAAGTTCCCGCACGCAAAGGGTGGTCGTATGGCGAAGGTATCTGAAAATAAGATAGCTGGAATTGAATCATGAATTTATCCCGGCATATTTATAAATTTGATCATCTTAAAACAGGTTATCATGAAGCGTCTCTTTTTACGGTTAATAATTCTCTGTTTTGTCTTTGGGGCAGGAATTCAATCTTCCGTTTTCGCTCAGTCAGACAATCCGGTCGATCATGTGAACCCATTTGTCGGGACCGATTTCTTTGGACATACTTTTCCGGGAGCTTCGCGTCCGTTTGCAATGGTTCATTTAAGTCCCGATATGAATACGCAAGGCTGGACCTATTGTGCCGGATACATTTATTCCGAAAACTCTATCATGGGTTTTAGTCACACCCACTGGAGTGGTGTAGGAATGGTGAATGGCGGAGAGGTCATGCTGATGCCAACTGTAAGCGCTAAACTTCAGACTGTTCCGGGATCACCCGAAACTCCGGGTGAAGGATACCGTTCGAGATTTGACCATGCCGACGAAGTTGCGACTCCGGGCTATTATTCCGTAGTTCTAAAAGACTACAATATTAAGGTTGAACTGACATCCACTCAAAGAGCCGGATTTCATCGCTATACATTTCCTAAATCCGAAAACTCGCGGATTATCCTGGATTTGGGGCATCAGATCGGCAATAATTCATCCAATGATTTATCGGAATTAACGATACTGGACAATAACCGGATCGAAGGGGTGAAAAGTGCCGGACTTGGTAAAGTCTATTTTGTAGCCGAATTCAGTAAACCTTTCAGGTACTATGGAACTTTCGACAACGATTTAAAGACCCCTGAATCGGGAGGAAGTATCTGGCCTTATAAAAATGGTGAGACCGGCAAAAATATCGGCGCATTTGTTTGTTTCCGGACTTCTGCAGATGAACAGATTTTAGTGAAAGTTGGGATATCCTATACAAGTGTTGAGGGTGCCAGAAGGAACCTCAAAGCTGAGATTCCCGATTGGGACTTTGACAGGATTCGAAATGAGTCGCGCCAAATATGGGAAAAAGAGTTGTCAAGGATTAAAATCGAAGGTGCCACCGATGACCAGAAAGAGATCTTCTATACGGCGATGTACCATTCTTTTTTAGCCCAGTATATCTCGCAGGATGTGGATGGAAAATACATGGGATCCGATAAAAAGGTGTACGAGGCGAAGGGATTCGATTTTTACGGATCATTCTCTTGCTGGGATACCTATCGTTCACAGCATCCACTTCTCACCATTACCGCACCGGAACATGTGAATGATTTTATCAAATCAATAGTCGCTAAAACGAAGGATTACGGCTGGCTTCCCGCGCAACATTTTTTGAATGTATATGGTGAAACAATGGTAGGCGATCACCTGATCCCTGTTATTGTGGACGCTTACATGAAAGGGTATAGAGACTTTGATGTGAATTTTCTGTACGAAGCGATGCGCAAAAAAGCGTTGGAAGCGCCGAAGCCTCCTGTTCCGTCTACTGCCGGAAGATCGGGTCTTAAGTTTTACATGGATTTGGGATACACGCCTGTCGATAAAGTAACCGAATCGGTTCCAAATACATTGGAACTGGCATACGACGATTGGTGCATTGCCCAACTTGCCAAAGAATTGGGAAAGAAAGACGATTACAAGCTTTTTATGAAAAGGGCACACAATTATCAGAATTTATGGGATCCCATTACCCGGTTTATGCGCCCAAAAATGACAGATGGTTCGTGGCTGGAGGCATTGAACGGACGTGAACAGGACATCGTAAAAGTGGGTGAGCATTCGTATTACAAATATTTTGATCCGCTGCTTGTCGGGAAACGCCCGAACCGTCACTACACCGAATCGAATGCCTGGCAATACATCTGGGCGGTTCAGCACGACGTGCAGGGATTGATCAATCTGTTTGGCGGGAACAAGGCATTTACTGCAAAACTCGACACCTTTTTAGAGATGAGTCCCAATATCACACCACCGAAATATGTTGGAGTTGTAGGTACGATCGGGCAATATGTGCAGGGCAATCAGCCTTCGCATCATGTGGCTTACCTGTATGATTTTGCCGGTGAACCATGGAAGACACAACAACGGGCAAGGCAGGTAACAGAAGAACTTTACCGGTCTGGCCCCGGTGGTATCTGTGGAAATGAGGATATGGGATCACTCTCTTCATGGTATGTTTTGAGTGCCATGGGAATTTACCCGGTTACTCCGGGAAGTCCAACCTATGCAATAGGAAGCCCTCTGTTCGGGAAGGTGACAATTGATGCAGGCAAAGGCAAAACATTTACGATTCAGGCAAATAATAACTCCCAAAAGAATAAATACATTCAATCGGCAACTTTAAACGGAAAATCTATCAACAGAACCTGGATTTCGCAGCAAGAAATTACGGATGGAGGGAATCTATTGTTCGAAATGGGACCGGAACCGAACAAAAAGTGGGGAAGCAAGCCCGAAGATGCGCCACCATCAATGAGTATGAAGTAATTGAAATTTAATCTCCGGTTAATCTCCGAATTATTATTTAAATCGATGATGGCCAGTTCTCTCTTTAAAAATATTTGAATTCCGGTAGGTGTTTATTACGGTCAATACTTCCATTTTGGCTTGCGGGTCAATTTTCACTTTGAAATTCTTCATTTGGTTTTCAGAGTTTTCCTGGCCTCATCCCAATCTAAAAGAGATTCCGGATCAGTTCTTACTTTTTCAAAGCGTTCCATTACAAGGTTTTGATGCTCTTCAGGTATATCATAGCCTTCCTGTTCTTTTTTGGAGGCATAGTCAAGAATGCTTTTGATGGGGTTGATCAGGTTTTGATCGTTTACCTGCTTAAATTGTTCTATGATAATCGCTTTTTGGGTCTGTATATTCATGGTAAATTCTTTAATCGAATTAACATCCAAAATACTTATAATATTATTGGATATTGCAAAGTTAGATATAAAAGTAGTATTTTAAAATGCTTTAAACCGTTGATTGTTGCGCAATTTTGCTTTGGATATATATTGAAAACAGCATAATTTTTTGATGGTATGACCTGATAAGAAATCCTATATTTGTGCACACTACTAATTTAAAGATCACACATATGACAGAAAGAATTTTAGGCGTTGGCTCACGTGTAAAACACCCGCAAATGGGTAAAGGCGTTATTGTTCAGTTGCGTTCGGATGCCTACGAAATTGGATTTATTGATTTTGGCGTCAGGCAGATCAAACGCGATTATGAAGGACTCGAAGTGATCGAAGCCATCGAAACCCCTTCAGATTTGCTTACCTACGAAAAGATGGAGAAAAGCCTGATCAGGGTGCTTAACCGCTTTAGTGATATCCAGGAAACGGTACCGCTTGGACAGAAATGGACCGGCGGGAAGATGATTCTTTTTCCGGGCGACAAATCGTTAAAGGAGAAGGAAGTGCCGATTGAAACCTTTTTTCATAAAATTGTGATGGTTCGCGACCGGGTGCGCGTAATGGAACAGCGCATCAACGCGAGCAACCTCACCGATGAGGAGAAGGTTGATCTTGAGCAATACATCACCCGTATTTATGGCAGCCTTACCACATTTAATGTGTTGTTCAAAAATAAAGACGACCAGTTTATTGGTGACAGGGGGAAAGAATAGACAATTTGACAATAAGCCAATTGACTTCGTCGGACTTCGATTCGGCAATTAGCCAATTTGGCAATTGAATCTATACCTGGAAAATCCTATTTAGCCACAAAGTAATCGGGAGTTGTGAAACTCTAACCTCAAAACAGATAACTTTGGAAAAAAAGTAGCGCATAAGAAACCTATTTGTGATTGGTAGTTACATACCTCCACAAAGTTTGGTTCGGGGCACTTCTTAAAATTTCAAATGGATGTTAAGCAAATACTTAAACACCGTATAGGAGATCAATTTTAGATTATAAGTGCCTTTACGCGCCACTTTTCATTTTCTAAGTTAAATAATACTTAAATGCAAAGTTATGAAAAAAGAAAAGCCAAAGATGGGGATTGTTAAAATGGGAAGTGGTTTGCCTGTGTTTAATGCTTATGCAGCTGGAATTGACATCGGTGACACTCTTCATTGTGTGGCCATTAATGATGGTAAAGGCGGTCACGAAGTAAAAACGACTTCTGCGTTTACATGCGATTTGTATGAAATCGTGGATTATTGTAAATTCAATGGGGTTACCACTGTAGCAATGGAAAGTACAGGAGTATACTGGCTTGTACTCTACCTTTTACTTGAAGAAGCAGGAATAGAACCCTACTTGGTTAATGCAAAACATGCGAAAAATGTTACCGGACGAAAAAAAGACGACACGGACTCTATTTGGTTACAGAAACTACATACCTGTGGACTCTTGCAGAAAAGCTTCCAACCAGACAATGAAATCCGTTTGTTAAGAAGCTACACCCGTCAGAGGAAAAATTTGATTTTATTAGGGGTCAGATTCGGTAAGAAGGATGCAAAAATCACTCGAACTGATGAATATTAAAATACACACCGTCATAAGCGATATATTGGGTAAGACTGGAATGGGAATGGTAAAGGCAATTTTAGCAGGGGAAAGGAACCCTGAAATTCTGTGTACGCTTTGGTGCGCCACGAGGTGTGCGTAAAATTAGTATAAATACCTTTAAGGATGAAAGAGCCTTACAACCCAATTAGCCGTTCAGGTTGAAGTCCGCCTGACACACTGTTAGGAAACGAGCTTTGTGAAG
>Ga0209697_10001170_pt1 | contig 41673 bp, 29 predicted proteins | sample AliMusrvi5mmetaG_FD_184115 | JGI IMG/M metagenome (GOLD analysis project Ga0209697, IMG submission 184115) | Freshwater lake bacterial and archeal communities from Alinen Mustajarvi, Finland, to study Microbial Dark Matter (Phase II) - Alinen... | ecosystem: Environmental > Aquatic > Freshwater...
CGGAGCGTGGGATGAATTGCAAGGTTTTTGCGAAAAAAATACGACCCCATTAAATAAAAAAATCATTAATATATTGGGGTGGAGATTTTTTTTGCAAAACTTGTCTTGACCTTGCAAGAGCGTTTGGAAGCATAACTTTGCCTAACAAAAGTTTTATTTGCGGTCTGAACTTTTCTTATTTATTAATTATGGGACTTTGTCCCAAACCCTAATAACTTTCTTGTCTTAAAACAAGAAAGTCATCAAAGAAATTCAAGACAAAATAAAGCTGCTTACACACTTGCTTACACACGCCCGCTATTTTGTCAAGCCAGCGCGCTTTGAAACCGTTGGTTTCATTAAATAAAAGAATTCAATTTTATTTTATGGGGTAAGAAAAAAGGGTGATAAACTTTTAGGTTGGCTATGGGGTTGGGAAAGACAAGTGTGGCGAATTAATGAGCCACTCTTGTGTGTAGTGCTGAGGCTTATGAAATGAACATAGCGGAATGAAGCGGAAGATCGTGTAGCGACCACGAGGAGCGGAACGCTGTAGCGTAATGTAGCGGAGTGAATGAATATGCCGCAGGCACATGGCGTAAGGTTGGCAGTTTATTACCCTTCTACCGCTAAAGGGTGGTGGGGTATTCAGTGGTTTTGTGGGTTGGCTTTAGCGGCTATTTAATATAATGTGCTTATAGGACAGCCGAATAATTTATTTATACCATAAAAAGTGGCTGTTCCTATAGGCGCACATTATGTTATAATAGCTTTGGGTTGTTTTTTCGCTGGCGCATAGGCTGCCGGTGGTGGTGGTTGGAGGCAGACGTTTTTTTTGCTTTGTGTGTTGGAGTAGCTCTTTGCCACCGCAATGTAGCACTTCGATTAACTCAGTGTAAATGTAGCGAAATGAGGATGGCAATGTGCTACAGCAGGGATGGATGCAAAAAATGTGACAGCGAAAAAACAACAGACGTGTTGGCGTGGGGAATCCTTCTATTCATCAGGATAAATTCCGCAAAAAGAATATTATTTTATTTCACATAGGAGTTCGTGAACCAACAAAAGTTGGTTTTTCTGCATGAGGAAGTTTTTTATTAAGTATTATTTCCACAATGGTTCATTAGTCCAAGCGGTGGTTTGCTATAAGGTACTTTGCACATCTTTTTAAAAGTAAAAAGCTCACCCTGAGCGCGCTGTTCAAATGGGAAGCGGGGTAAGCATGTTGATGCAAATATATATTAAATATTAATAATACAAATTTATTTTAAAAATAATTTCAGTAAACAGATGTTTATTTATTTTTAGTTCGAACGAGTGAGAGCGGGATTATAAATAAACAACATAGGCGGCAACAGTCCATGTGAAGCGTACTCGGGAGAACAAGATGTTCATTAATAATCGGAACTAGCGGGACGCTAGCTCCTGCGGGAAAAAGGGTATAAGAAATTCAAGGCAATATATTTTATATAAATTTAAAAACTAATAAGCGATTTTTTTACTTTTGCAAATAATATGTTTTTTTTATAAAAAACTTTGCAAGTTTTAAACATATTATTTCATTTAAAAAGTAAAAATAAAATTGAAACTTTTCATTAGAAATATGGTATGTATTCGCTGCGAAATGGTGGTGAAATCAGTACTTAAGGAAATGAAGATGCCCTATTTATATGTGATTATTGGGGAAGTGGAAACAGAAAATGCTCTCTCTGCTAAAGAAATTGAACAATTTGACATTGAATTAAAAAAATACGGACTGGAATTACTCACAGGCAGGAAAAGCATTTTGGTTGAGAACATTAAAAATGTAATCATCCAACTAGTTCATTATTCTGACACGAACATCAGGGTAAATCTTTCTGATCATTTAGCCGAAAAACTCAAACTCGAATATCCTTATCTTTCAAGGCTTTTTATGGAAGTGAAAGGAATGACAATTGAACATTTCTTTATCCTTCATAGAATTGAACGTGCAAAAGAATTGATGATTTACGATGAACTCAGCCTTGCCGAAATTGCTGATAAATTATATTTTAGCAGCGAATCGCATTTAAGTAAACAATTTAAACAATTTACAGGAATAACCCCCATGCAATTCAAACAACTCAAAGATAACCGACGGGGTTCTATCAATAATGTGTGAAAGATACATTATTTTGACGGAAAAGTATAGGTTATTGTCAGAATATATCATCACCTTTGCCGCATAAGTTTGTGAAGAAGTATTATCCTTCTGTTTTTTTCCCCTGTCAAATAAAATACGCAGGACAAACAATCGCATATCAACACACTCTTTAATTCTCATAATAGTAATTGCGCTTTGGGATGCGTATGAATGATAAGATTTTTTTTTGCATATATTCACATATAATTATCAAACTAAATGGAAAACACAGAACTTGAAAAATCAAAAGCGCACATCACGGTTGAAATAATTGAGTATGTGACCAACTCTGTTGTTTCAAAAACAATTCTTGAAAAAACGACAGGAAACGTTAGTGTAATGTCATTTGACAGTGGCGAAGGCTTAAACGAAAAAATCTCACCTTTCGATACCTATGTTCAAATCATTGAAGGCAGAGCGGAGATTGTAATTGACAGATCCTCTACATTCCTTGAAACTGGTGAGTCCATTATAATACCTGCCCATAAATCCAATCTTATCAGGAAAAATGGACGATTTAAATTGATCTCAACCGTGATCAAAAACGGTTACGAATAAACGTTTATTAACCTCATCCCTAACCCTTCTCCAGAGGAGAAGGGAAAAATAACCTCATCCTAACCCTTCTCCGAAGGAGAAGGGAAAATATTGGGACAGTCAACCTTTCAGGCTGAATACTTGAAACTGCAATATCTTCGTTGCAGGATTGATTTACTCCCACCTCAAAAACGTTAGAATTATACTTCTTTTTATCAAAATTGTATAAGGAAATTCGATAAAAAGATTATCATCTTTGTAAGATTAGATTATAGTGGAAAAAAGAATTGGGATACAACTTTTTTTATTTTTTTTTGTCATAGTTACAAATACATATTAAAGATTCACAAATATTTTAATTTTCTTTTCTAAAAATTTATAATCCCTTTTGAAAAAAATAAAAAAAATAAAAAATCATTCTGTTCAAATAAAATCAGATCATAAAGAAAGAAATTTATATTTCATCCTCGGATTCCTTTTGCTGGCAATCACTTTCATCGTTTTCTCTCCTGTAATGAGCAATATGTTTCTTAATTATGATGACAATAAGTTCATCACTGAAAACAGCTTTATTACCCATTTAAATAAAGAATCATTATATTATTTTTTTAACATAGGTATTTATACGCCATTTTACAAACCATTGGTATATCTATCGTGGGCTTTAGAATATCATTTTTTTCAGTTCAATCCTTTTTATTTTCATTTAGACAATCTGATTCTTCATATGATGAATGTATTATTGATATTTTTCATTATACGTTTTATTATTAAAAAACAATTTGCAGGACAAAATCCACTTTCAAAAATCTGGGTCGCTTTTTTTATTGCACTTCTTTATAGCATACACCCATTGAAAGTAGAGTCTGTGGCGTGGATTATGGAACGAAAAGATATGTTGTTCGGCTTCTTCTTTTTCAGCAGTATGTATTGTTATCTCAATTTTGTTAAAAGCGAAAAATACATTTATTTATTTTTCAGTTCTATTTTATTTCTTTTGGGAATTTTTTCTAAATCTATGATTATTACACTTCCTTTTTCACTTTTAGTCATTGATTATGCAATTGGAAGAAATTTTAACAAAAAATTATTGATTGAAAAAATTCCATTTTTTCTAATTTTTATTGTTGGACTTTATCTGTATGGAATATTTCATCACTTTCAAAATCTGACTCAAGGAATCACCGGAATCATCAGCAAAGACGCATCAAATGAAATAAATGCAACGATTGTGCATTCAAATCCTTTTCTTTTAAGAGTTGTTGTAACATCTTATCGGATTGTGCTTTTATTATTCAAAATAATCGTTCCTATTCATTGCAGTCCTATTTATAAATTACCTGGATTTTTTGTCACACAACAACTCAGTTTGATTGATTTTATTTATCCTTTTATCATTTTACTCATCATCGGATTATGTATTTATTTGCATAGAATCTCACGGATTGTTCCTGCCGGTTTTTTATTTTTCTTTGTCAACATTATTCCAATCTTAGGCATGGTAGGGTCTGAAAGCAGTATGGTGTCGGATAGATATAATTATATTTCATCAGCAGGGATAATTTATATTTTAGGATTTGGATTAATAAAAATATTTAAAAAAAATAAATAATGTATTTTAAACAAGCAGTTATCATTTTGCTTTTTGCTATTTTGGTTTACTTTTCAGTATCTTCTTTCAGATATTCAAAAATATGGAAGGATTCAAACACGATGTGGACGCATGTTGTTAAATTAGAACCTAACTACTCAATAGCTTATAAAAGCATGGGCTATTGGCATGCACATGATAAAAATGATTTTCAAGAAGCATTGATTGATTATAATAAATCCATTCAATTAAATAATAAAGATGTTGATGCTTTCATTGGTAGAGGAAACGTTTACGGATTTACAGGGAAACTTGATTTGGCTCTTGCCGATTTTACATGTGCAATTTCAATAGATTCAATGAATGTTTCAGCTCTCTTTAATAGAGCAATAACATATTCCAATCTTAACAAATTTTCAAATGCTTTAACAGATATTAATAAAGCGATACACTTATCATCAACCAATACTGATTATAAAGCTCTCAAAGGATTTGTTCTTTTGCAATTAAATAAAAATAAAGAATGTATTGAAGTTTGTGAAGATGTTTTATCATTAAATATTTCTAATCCTAATATGTATTTTTACGAAGGAATTGCATATTCTCAACTTAAAAATTTGAATAAATCCCTTGCTTGTTTTACCAAAACATTAGCATTGAATAAAGACTATCCTAATGCAGAAAAATATCACACTTTAGTTTTAAAAGAATTACAAAAATAAATATACCTGATATAAACTTTTACTATACCTTTTTTAGGTTTTATCAACCTTTCAGGCTGAATGCTTGAACCTTCAACATCTTCGTTGAAGGATTTAATTACTCCCGCCTCAAAAACGTTAGAATTATACTTTTTTTTATCATAATTGTATAAGGTGATTCGATAAAAAGAGTATTATTTTTATATTTAATTGTAATTGCAAAGTTCATGTTTAATTCATCTTTTAAGATTCGCATCCGCATAGGCTTTATCGCCGTGTTTACCATCATGCTGCTGGTGGTGCTTTACCTTTTCGTGCAAATAAACCGCATTAGTGGTGAAAGCAAACTCCTTTACGAACATCCCTACCAGGTAAGCAACACCATTAGAGATTTGAAAATCGAATTATACCAGGTTTTGCGCATGAAGCGCGACGTGCAGTATACCGATAATAAACACCAACTGGATAGTTTGCAAAATAGAGTAGCTATTTGTAATAACAGTATTATAAATGATTTTAATATTATTCATTCAAAATATCTTGGCAATATAAAAGATGTAGATAGCGCTTTTACTGCATACAAAGTATGGAAAATAATTACAGATAAATTCTTTGAATTGAAAACAGAAAATAAAACAGAAAATATTCGATTTTTAATAAAAACAGAAGCCCGTTTTAATTTTAATACTATTTTAATTCATTTGGATTTAATCTCCGATTTTGCAAATGATAAAGCCGAAAGCGTAAACAATAAAATTAATACTACTGAAACAAACGCAAAATTAATTACAATCATCTTGCTCCTCCTTTCGTTCCTGACGGTTATATTTATTATATTTTACCTGTCGAATAGCATTTCCCGCCCCATAAATATCTTTATAAGCGAAGCAAACATTTTGTTGAAAAAAAATGAAAAAGCAAAAATAAAAAATGCAAATGAGGAAGATATTTTGCTTGCCACAATTGCTGAATTAAAAACTTCTTACCAAAAAATCGAAAGTCAAGGCAACGAATTAAACAACTACAACAAACAGCTTGAGGAAAAAGTGAATCAGCGAACAGCAGAGTTAACCCTTGCCAACAAAGAGCTTTCCCTGCTGGATGAAGAGATTAAGATTATTGCTACCATTGTGGAAACATCGGAAGATGCAATCTTAAGCAAATCGATTGATGGAACAATAATAAGCTGGAACCACACCGCCGAAAAAATGTTTGGATACACTGCCAAAGAGGTATTAGGCGAAAATATTTCTTTGATCATTTCACCTGAATATATCAGTGAAGAGAAATCTATTGTTGACAAGTTATGCAACGACGAAATTATTCAACATTATGAAACTGTTCGCACAAAAAAAAGCGGCGAACAATTTCCTGTTTCGATTACGATATCGCCGATTAAAGACAAAGATGGAAATGTTACCGGCGTTTCAAACATTATACGTGATATTACTCAACAAAAACAAATGCAGGAAAAGCTTATCATAAGCGAAGAACTTTACAGGAATTTATTTAAATATATGCGGAATGGTTTCGCATATTGCAAAATGGAGTATGTGGATGGCAAGGCTGACGACTTTACTTATATCCTTGTGAATAAAGCTTTTCCGATATTAACAGGGTTGAAAGATGTTGAAGGAAAAAAATTCTCGGAAATTATTCCGGGTGTTAAAAATCCATCGCCCGAAGTGGTTGAAATATATGGACGGGTTGCATTAACAGGCACGTCAGAAATATTTGAAACTTATCTGCAACCTCTCGACATGTGGTTCTCAATTTCGGTTTACAGCCCGAAAAAGGAATATTTTGTTGCTATTTTTGATGTTATCACCGAGCACAAAAAATCGTTGGCCATTTTGTCCGCTTCCGAAAACCGCTACCGCCGCCTATTTGAAGCCGCAAGAGACGGTATTCTTATTCTTGATGCCGAAACGGGAATGATTGTGGATGTTAATCCATATTTGATTGAAATACTCGGTTACTCGCATAAAGAATTTCTTGGAAAATCAATATGGGATGTCGGTTCCTTTAAAAATATTATTGCAAACAAGGACAATTTCCTTGAATTACAACAGAAACAATACATCCGCTACGAAGACCTGCCGCTCGAAACTTTCGACGGGCAGATAGTTCATGTAGAGTATGTAAGCAATGTTTACCTGGTGGATAACCAAAAAGTAATACAGTGCAATATCCGCGATATCAGCGAACGATATCTTGCCCAAGAGGAGATTAGAATATTAAATGAATCTTTAGAGAAGAAAGTAACCGACCGTACTGCCGAACTAATCAATGCTAACAAAGAGCTTGAAGCCTTCAGCTATTCGGTGTCGCACGACCTGCGGGCGCCGCTAAGGGCTATTGACGGCTTTTCGCAAATCATACTCGACGATTATGGGAAAATGTTTGATGCTGAAGGCAACCGCCTGTTTAAAGTTATTCGCAGCAATGTGGTGCTTATGGATAGGCTTATCTACGACCTATTGGCAATGTCTGTTTCGGGGCGAAGCGAAATAAATTTTTCGGAGGTTGATATGGCTGTGCAGGCAAAAAAAGTTTTCAAAGAAATACAACACGCCGCCGGTCAGCTGAACGGAATAGATTTCAATGTTGCCCAATTGCCCTTTGCCCTATGCGACCAGAACCTGATAAAGCAAGTTTGGATAAATTTAATTTCAAATGCCATCAAATTCAGCCGTGGGACGCAAAAGCCCGAAATAAGCATTAGCGGGCGAACAACGGATGGGATGAACATATACACCATAAAAGACAACGGTGTTGGGTATAACCCCAAATATGCCCACAAACTTTTCGGGGTATTTCAGCGTCTGCATCTTGCCAGCGAATTTGAAGGAACAGGCATTGGTCTTGCCATTGTGCAGCGCATTGTTCACCGTCATGGCGGCAGCGTTTGGTCTGAAAGCAAGATGAACGAAGGAGCAACATTCAGCTTTTCAATACCTGTTAAAAAGATTAATATTCATAAACTAGAAAAAGATAAATTAAATGAACTGAGACCGGGATATGCTGAAATGAAAGTTAGTAATCAGTAATCAGTGACACGGAACTTTAAACTTTAAACTAACATTTAACACATGGAAAATATTAACGACGTCGAAATTCTTCTAGTAGAAGACAACCCCTCCGATTCCGAACTCGCCATAAGAGCGCTGAAACAAAGCAAACTTGCCAACCTCATCGAGCTGGTGGAAGACGGCGAGCAGGCATTGGATTTTATTTTTGCCCGCGGCAAATATTCAACCCGCGTAGGCATTGCAAAACCCAAAGTAATCTTTCTCGACCTCAAGCTACCCAAGGTCGACGGGCTTGAAGTGCTCAGGGAACTCAAAAGCCACGAAGAAAGCAAATACATTCCTGTAGTGGTGCTCACCTCGTCAAAGGAAGAGCGCGACATCATGGAAAGCTATAAACTGGGGGTGAATAGCTATATCACAAAACCAGTTGACTTCGAAAAATTTATAGAAGCAGTGAAAGGAATTGGATTTTACTGGCTATTGCTGAATCAGCCGCCTAATATTTAAGTCGGCAGTCAGCAGACGGTAATGACCTATGAATAACAATGTATGAATATGAATGAAAAAAATATGGCTGATACAAAACCAATCCGCATTCTCGAAGTTGAGGATATGCCCACAGATGCTTTGCTTTCCGAAACAATAATAAGCAGGGGTGGAATAAATTTTATTTCAAGGCTTGTTGATACCGAAAAGGAATATAGAAGAGAGCTCAACGAATTTTTGCCCGATATAATCCTTTCCGATTATTCCCTGCCTTTTTTTGATGGTATGCATGCCCTTACCATAAGAAATGAAATAGCGCCCCATATTCCGTTTATCATTATCACCGGTTCCAACAACGAATCCATTGCCGTGGAATGCATAAAAGCCGGAGCAGATTATTACATGCTGAAAGATGCTCTTTCCCGCCTGCCCTTTGCCATTCAGTCGGTTATTGAACAAAAAAAAATACAGATAGAACATAAGCAAGCAGAAGAAAACCTAAAGTTAAGCGAACATCGCTATCGCGACCTGTTCAACCAGGCAAACGAAGGACTTTTGATTATGACTCCTGAAGGGCAATTATCAGATTTAAACAAGGTCTTTGCCCAAATGCATGGTTACACTGAAGATGAGCTAAAAAACTTCGATATTAGAAAATTGGATGTACTCGGGGATAAAACCCTTGATGACCGCTCCAATCAAGTTGACCGCATACTTGCCGGTGAGGTGGTTCGTTTTGAGGTGGAGCATTATCATAAGGACGGACACATTTTTCCTCTTAGCGTAACAGTGAGCTTAGTCAGCATTGGCGGACAGCAATTTTTCCTGGCGTTCCATCAAGATATTACCCAGCGCAAACTGATGGAAAAACAAATCAAGGAAAATGAAGAAAAATATCGTTTGCTTATTGAAAATACCGACACAGGGTTTGTTGTAATTGACGAAAATGGTAACGTACTATCAGCTAATGAGCCATATAAGAAATTAGCAGGGTTTGAAATAAATGAAGATATTATTGGTAGATCGGTAATCGAATGGACAGCACCTGACGAAAAAGAAAATAACGCAAATGCAGTTGCACTTTGTGCCAGACAAGGCTTTATAAATGACTTTGAAACTATTTATCAGTATGCCGACGGAACAAGAATAAACATTACGGTAAATGCAAGTTTTTATAAATCACCTGAAGGGTATAATCAAATTGTTTCCTACTGTCGCAACATTACCGAGAGAAAGTTGGCTGAATATTTGCTTGTAGAATCAAAGGATTATCTGGATAATATCATCAACTCAGTAGCTTCTCCAATCTTCGTTAAAGACGATAAACATAGGTTCACTCTTATTAATGATGCATTGTGTTCATTTCTCAACCTTAAGCCGGAAGACCTTATTGGCAACACAGGATATGAGAGTTTTCCTGTTGAGCAAATGGAAGTATTCCTTGCCAAAGACCAGGAAGTATTTAATACCGGCAAAGAAAATATCAACGAAGAATTTCTTACTGACGGGCAGGGAATGATCAGAACCATTATCACAAGAAAAACCTTATTTACCGATCTCGCAGGCAATAAATTTCTGGTTGGGGTTCTGAATGATATTACCGACCTCAAGCAGGCTGAAAAAGCTGTAATAGAAAGTCAGCGATTGGGAGCTATCGGTGAAATGGCGTCGTCAATAGCTCATGACTTTAACAATTCACTCCAGGCAATATTTGGAAATGTAGAACTTGCAATGCTTCACTCCAATTTATCTGAAACTACTCTTCAGTTTTTGAAATCTATAAAAACTTCCGCCAGTGATGCAGCTTCGAGAGTTCAGCAGATTCAGCGTTTTGGCGGAAAAACACAATTGAAAAATACATATCCGCCGGTTGATATGAATATATTGATCAGTGAAGTGATCATTCAAATACGCCCTTTGTGGAAAGATAAGGCTGAAGAAAAAGGGATTTCTGTTACAATCAATTCCGAACCTGGAAAAATACCTAAAATTTCAGGTAATAATGGAGAGTTAAGATCGGTTTTCTTTAATATCTTCAAAAATGGAATAGAGGCAATGCCTGAAGGTGGCAGCATCTCAGTAAAAACTGAACAAAAAAAAGAAGGAGTTGTTGTAACGATTAAGGATACAGGAATAGGAATGAATGAAGAAACCCGAAATAGAATATTCCAACCGTTCTATTCAACAAAAGGATTTGATGCAGGAAGAGGACTTGGAATGAGCGGTGTTTATAGTATAATAAAAGAACACGGAGGTCAGATTTCAGTCTTAACTACCGCTCCCGGAAAAGGGACTATCCTAGAAATAATATTTCCTTTTTTAGCCAAAACAGCCAAAACAGCCAAAACAGCCAAAACAGCCAAAACAGCCAAAACAGACAAAAAAAGTTTAAGCGTATTATGGGTAGAAGACGATGAAGTAATTAGATTAAATGCAGGTATGATATTGGAAATGCTTGGTCATAAAGCGGATACTGCAAGTAACGGAACCAAAGCGCTTGAATACCTTCAGAAAAATACTTATGATATTGTTTTTACAGATATTGGAATGCCTGTGATGAATGGATGGCAACTGGCTGATAAAATCAAAGAACAATTCGGAGGGAAAATGAAAGTAGCAGTGGTTAGCGGTTGGGGTAATGAAATAGATGATGATAAAAAAAGCAAGCATGGCGTTGAATATGTACTTGGAAAACCATTCACTATTGATGAAATAGAAAAACTACTAGGAAAAATACAAATCAGTTAATAATTTTAAAAAAGAATAAATCAGGCGCAAATAAGGTGTATTTTTTTTGTTCCTCAGAGGATTTTCTAATGACATAAAAAAAGTGTTGAAAATCAGTATTTTAATTTATTGTTAATTTGTTTCGGGATATTCTAATGACATAAGATTTATGACCAAAAAGGTATATAGGATGCAAACTTTTTAGAAGCATTATCATTAAAATTATATTACGTGAAAAATATCATACCAAATATTATTTGCTTATTTTCCACCCACTTGGTATATGGGCATTATCAGATTGATCGGAATTATAAACAATATCATTCATTATGCTGTTTTCAAAACGATACTTATTATTTTCAAGATAAACAACTTTGCGTTTCATTGTATTGAATAAGTCAGCACTTGAATTAGTTGGAGGAAAATATATTTTTATTTTTTTGTGTGGATAATTTTCTTTAATAAATTCAATTGCTGGAACTAAATCACTATCAGCAGTAATCAGAATAAGATGATCTGTTTTGTCTAAAGCACAATCTCCCATTAAATGAACTGATATATTTACATCTGTTCTTTTTTCTTCAGGCATTTGAAATACTTGATTACAAATATTGCATTTGATATTTTTTTTGTAATATTTTCCTCGAATTATTTCAAATTTATCTCCATTGATTAACTTATTAGCTTTAAATAATGCACTTTGCCGACTTTGTTTCCCAGCATTAAGAGGAGCAGCAGAAAAATACTTTACTTTTTCAATAATTTGATCAGGTCCTAAAAATTGCTCACATAATTTAACAAAGTCTATCCAATAAAAATTTTTCCAAACTCTGTCTTGATGAGATTTGTTTTTTAAACCATAATAAAAATTAAAACCATCAAAATAAAATGTTGTTCTGATCATAATTTTATAAAAAAAAAGCTGCCTAAATCGGCAGCAGAACTCTACCAAACGATAGAGCGGAGCGTTAATAATTGCACAAAGATAATATTATTTATATATAAAATGCAAATTTTATTATTATTATTTTAAATTCTTTTATCTTTTGAATTTTTATCAAAAGATATGAGATTAAACATTTACTCACTGAATAATTGTTTTTTAAAGGTGTTCGTGGATGTTCAACCTTAAATGCGTTTATCTTTAGAAGATTTGTCAAATGAAATCAGGTTGAACATTTATTCGCAAACTTTTTTTATTTTTTTTTTATAGAGCTCATGAATGTTTAATTTCAAGTTCTTTTATCTTTTGATGTTTTATCGAATGAAATGAGATTAAACATTTACTCACAGAATAATTGTTTTTTTAAAGGTGTTCGTGGATGTTCAACTTTAAATGCGTTTATCTTTAGAAGTTTTATCAAATGATATTAAGTTGAACATCTCACGCATTCGACTACGGACACGGATGCCATAGATAGATTCTATTTCGGAACTGTTAAGGTTGGTGGTGAGATGAGTGATCATCTTACGGTTGACAAACATATCGTATCGAGAGAGTAGTATTTCTGCCATCACATTGCAATCATTGCCATAGTATTTGAGATTGTTTTCTGTGCCGAGGTCATCGAAACAATAGACTTTTGGCGTATGGTTGTTGAATGAACCCCGACCGTATCTTTGAATAACTTTAAATCCTTCATTGATGAATTCAAAGCTGACATCGCGACAAGATTTTAGTATGCAACGGTCATCCGGTTCTAAAAAAAGCGGAAGTAAGGTCATTAGAGAAGTTTTGCCGCATCCAACCGGACCGGACAATAAAATCCCTTTGCGAAGCGAAACATTGAATTTTTGCGAATTATTTACATCATTCAAAAAATAAGCCAGTAACCGAAACAGAAGCTGTGTGTCCTCCGCATGAATTTTGAAATGTGAGCCAAAGAATTCTTTGCCTTTGTTTTCAAGTGTTACAATGCAAGAATTATAATCATAAAGGTTCTCCATAATCTTTTTGCGTTTTAAGATTTATTTTGTTCGTCGCATCATCAGTATTTTTTTTTGCGGAGGTTGATTTTGAGAAAGCGCCGGTGTTCATCATCCACTTGCGGGCGGCGGCATGCCAATTTTTCATTGGCGCCTTGCCGCCGACTTTCCAACCGTTGGATTCAAAATGATTGAAAAATTTAGCTGCTTCAATCATTGGGAATTTTTCTGAATTAAAAAATATTTTAACATCATCGAGAGAGGGCGAAATAATTTTTTTAAAATTATTTTTTATTTTTTTCACCTCTCTCTCTGTTTTATTGTTTGTAATGTTTATATTGTTTATATAACGGGGCAAGACTTGTTCACTACTTGTTCCATTTTTGCCACTATAGTTAGCCAAGACTTGTTCAGGACTTGTTTCACTTTTGCCACTATACTTGTGCAAGACTTGTGCACGACTTGTTTCAAAAATGAACAAGTTAACGATGCTTCCTTTTGCCGGATTATGACTTGGCTGATAAACAATAAATTTCCAATTGTGAAGATCGTGTAAACACTTGTGATACGTGTGCATTGAGCCGATTTTACTTATTTTCATCATTTCAGATCTGTTGACTGAGATAGGATTAATGAACCTGTTCAGATTCCAAAATTGAAATAAAGCCATGTACAAGCTGATATGATTCGGGTTTAAGCGATCATCATTAGCCACAATTTCAAAAAACCCAGTGAGATGTTTGATATAATTCATTTTCAAAAATTATCCTACTGCTTTTTTTTATTATTTACCAGTATCATCTGAATTTCTTCATAATCGTAAAACATAACACCACCAATTTTTGTGTATGGTAAAGTGCCATTGACACGAAGGTTCTGCAAAGTGCCTGGTGAAATGTCCAGAAGCTTACGAACTTCATAGGATTTAAGCCATTTCTTGGTGGGTTGACCAGCATGTTCTTTAATGATTTTTTTAAAATCTTCGAGTAATTCGATTTTGAATTCTCTTAAGTCGTCTGTTGTAATAATTTGCGCTGACATAAAATTTAGGGTTTTAAAATTTTTCAGCAAAGGTGAAAAAGTGAAATAATAATTATTCACAAGGTGAACCGAATTCGGTATGATTCTTATTGATTTTACTGGTGTTTCGAGATGATATTTTTTTTTTTTTAATTAAAAAAACTTAATATTCTATTTTAAGCGTTAAAAATTGATTTTTTAGCATTATGAAAATTTGATTCTATACCACTCTCAATACTTAGGTATATCTATGTTTTGATGAAATTATGTAATTTTTTTTATTTTCCCAAAAAACAGCATACCGAGTCTATACCGAACTCGGGAGATTAAAGCGATTTAAAAAAATTAATTATTACCTTGATTTTCATTGCCTTGATTCAAAGGGAGCAACAAAGAAAAATCAAGACTTTATAGCTGAATAAGATTTGATTAATTATCTTCAGTTTGAATTTTTCTGATCAGAGATTCTTTAAGATGGTCGAGGTATTTGGTAGGGATGCTGCGCTGTTTAATTTCTATATAGGTTCTTGACGCATTTTTTAATTCAACATTAAAACCGGTTTCAAAAAAAGAAATGATTTCTTTAAGGTCGCAATTACCATGATTAATGCTATTGGATTCATATAATGCATATATCAATTCAACTAATGAAGATTTTGAATCTGTCCAAGAAAAATTTGTATTTTGAATCTGATTATGAATATTAAAATTTGTGTTGAGCTTTTTTAAATTTACAAGTTCTGATTTTAAATATTCTTTTAACTGATCATAAGCAATTATTTGCGCTGTTAAATAATCATGACTTGTAGTAAAAGCTAAATCAGAAAAAAGATGAACACAATCAAGATTGAAAAATAATGATTCTTTATTACGCATGAAATAATTTTCGTCCTGGAATGTCGATTTTAGCTTGTAATATTGATAGAATTTTATTTTAGCATTGAAAAATTGACTTATTTTTTTTATTTCATCATTTAAAAATTCTTCCAGGGATTCATCACTACAAATAGATTTTTTTGATTCAATATCGAAAATCTCAGCGTAATATATGAGTTTACTTGTTATTTGTGGTTTTAATTCTTTGAAGAAAAATATTTCTTCATTATCGTTTTTAAATTTATATTTTACAATAAAATTTTTCAATTCAATCAAATTCGATTGAATTAAAAGAATAATTTCTTTTAAACTTTGAAGTATATAGTTTTCCTCAGCTTCAATGATTTGAATAGATTGATTGATGTTTTCGTTTATTTTTTGAACAAATTTGCGCATAGGGGGCGCAAATTAATAAATTTTTATTTCTTGAAAATTTATTTTCAAATCGTGATTTTTTCAAAATAGTTTGTGCATTGCAAGACTGATGCAGTCTTCAGACCAAATCAGAATTTATAAAGTCTTAAAAAAAATATGCAAAATTTTCAAAAAACTATCTTATCACTTAGCTTTATTTATTTTAAATTCAGTATTTGTTTGCTGCATTTTTAAACGTAGCGCTTTCATATCCTGACTTACTTTCTGTTGAATGACCTTAGCGTAAATTTGCGTTGTTCTAATACTTGTGTGTCCTAACATCGAACTGACGGTCTCAATAGGTACGCCATTTGTGAGCGTTACTGTTGTTGCAAATGTATGTCGTGCAATATGGAAAGTCAATGGTTTAGTGATACTGCAGAGATCAGCGATTTCTTTTAAATATGAGTTAAGTCTTTGATTTGATAATGAAGGAAGCAGTTTCCCTTTATTGATAACAGCCGGGTCGGTTTTGTATTTTTCTATGATTGCCATTGCTTTAGGTAATAAAGGCACTTTGACCAGCTGATCAGTTTTCTTTCGACTTGTATTAATCCAGTATTCACCATCAATGCCAATAGAAATATTTTGTGGCGTGAGGTTAAATACATCTATATACGCTAAACCTGTATAACAACTGAATACAAATAAATCTTTAACTTGCTTTAAACGCTGAATACTGAACTCTTTTGATTCTATGCTTATAAGTTCTTCTTGTGTGAGATATTGTCTTGTTGATCGTATAAAAGAAGATTTAAATTTTTGGAATGGATCGCGTTCTAACCATTCATTACGAATAGCAAGATTTATCATTTTTCGCAGTCGTTCAATATGTTTCATTACTGTATTCTGACCACAGGCTTTATGATGGTCAAGCGGTTGATGGTCCTTAATGAATTTTTCAAAACCAATTAAAAATTTATAATCAAGTTGAGTAAGATAAACATCTGAAGTGCGCAACTTACTGCTAAGATAAAGCTGTAAATATTTTTTTGTTGATGAATAATTCTTCAGTGTTCCCCATTCCAAAACATTTTTCATTTCAGTATTATGATATTCTATAAGGTTCATGAGAGTGTATTCTTGTTCCCCGATACCTAAAAATAAATTTTTAATAGAATCTGAAGTAATCAACTTCCTTTTCAATTGTAGGTCTTGGTAATATCCTACTAATTGAGCTCTTAACTTTTCGAGATGTGTATTTAAGTGACGTATATCATCAGTATTTCCTTTTGCCATGCCTTTGTTACCGTTCCAATATTTCATTTCAATATTCTTCTTTAATGAAATATCTGTGCGATTACCGTCAACGGTTATTCTTACATAGATAGGGGCTTTGCCATCTTTGGCTTTACATTTTTTAAGATAAAAAACGATTCCGAATGTGTTGGTTGTTCTCATATTTTTTCAATTTAAAGGTTATTATTTCGTTTTGATTTATAGGACACCGATTAAACAATAATTTACCCTACAAAACGAATTAAAATGCAATAAACAAAATGTTGTAATAATCTGAAAACAAATTAATTACATCGTTTCTGTGCCCCAAATATAAAAATAAAATTAGGGCACCGAATAGGGCACATTTTTGTTGAAATAATATGATTTGAATTGATATGAGAAAAATAAAAAAGCCCGTAAATCGTGAGATTTAAGGGCTTTTAGTTTGAAATGATTTGTATAGTGTCGGGGTAGCAGGATTCGAACCTGCGACCTCCTGCTCCCAAAGCAGGCGCGATAGCCGGGCTACGCTATACCCCGAAAATAATAGAAAGAGAAAATAAAATTTTAACTCTAAACCTATTTATATATTAAGGCGCTTTTATGATTTTAGATTAAAAATTAATCCAAAACATTCACCTTGAATTTTTAGACTATTTATTTAAAGAACTCAAATTTGGTTTGCAAAGATAAATAAAAATACAGGAATGCCAATAAAAAATCCTATTATTTTAGAAAGCATTTAAAATTATGTTGAATTAAAATTAAACAGTTTCTTTGTTTAATAAAAAATAATGTATATTTGCAAAGTAATTATTCCCAATTACCATTTCACAGAACTTTTCTTATATAAATCTTTAGAGATAATTTTTAAAAAGCATATTGTTGTATTGATCCTTCTGTTAAATATTCCAAAAATAAACTTATATACTAATTAATTTTTCCTTTCATGTACGATATCATTGAACTTAATAACAAATCCATAGAGGATTTAAAAGAAATTGCCAAAATATTGAATGTCTCCAAATTCGAAAATTTTGACAAACAAAATTTGATTTATAAAATTCTGGATGCACAAGCCTTAAATCCTGAAAAAGTAGAACCATTAAAAGAAAAGAAACCTCGTGTCAGAACGCCTTATAATAAAAATATCAAACCTATTAAAGCGATAAAACTGCCAGTTCCAGAAACAGAAATAGAAGTAAAAAGTTTAGATGAGATAATGCCTGTAATTGAATCGTCAAATGATTCTACTCAAATTTTATTTGATCTTGAAGCAAATGATACGCCTTTAGTTTTTGAACCTGTTATTGACCAGAATAATGAAAACGAAAACATTAATATAAATTTGAATGGAAATGATAATAGCAATGATAACGAAAATGCAAGCCAAAATGGCAATGAAAACGGGATTGAAAAAACAGAAGTTGTACATGTCAAAACTGAAGAATTTGTTTCAAATGAAGTAAAACCTGCTACAGAAAATGAAATACAACCTAAAGAAAAAGAAATAAGAGGTCCAAAACCTAGAGAACGTAGAGAAGAATATACATTTGAATTTGATGGAATCATTTCCAGTCAGGGCGTTCTTGAAATCATGCCTGATGGATATGGTTTTTTACGTTCTTCAGATTATAATTATCTCAATTCGCCTGATGATATTTATGTGTCTCAATCACAGATTAAATTATTTGGGTTAAAAACCGGAGATTCAGTTGAGGGAACAATCAGACCACCAAAAAGCGGAGAAAAATATTTTCCTTTGATCAAAGTTGAAAAAATTAATGGCAGAAATCCTGATGCAGTAAGAGATAGAATTTCTTTCGATCATTTAACTCCATTATTTCCAAAAGAGAAATTTAAGCTAACAGATCATCCGCGTTGCACCTTGTCAACACGAGTTATGGATTTGTTTACTCCAATTGGTAAAGGTCAACGAGGATTGATTGTTGCTCAACCAAAGACAGGTAAAACAATGCTTTTGAAAGAAGTTGCCAATGCAATTTCTCATAATCATCCTGAAGCATATCTCATGATTTTGTTGATTGATGAGCGTCCTGAAGAAGTAACAGATATGGAACGCAGCGTTACTGCCGAAGTTATTTCATCAACATTCGACCAATCGGCTGAAAGACATGTAAGAATTGCAAACATAGTTCTTGAAAAAGCAAAACGCATGGTTGAATGCGGGCATGATGTAGTCATCCTTCTTGATTCTATTACTCGTTTGGCGCGTGCTTACAATACTGTTTCTCCTTCATCAGGCAAAGTGCTTTCAGGTGGAGTAGAAGCAAATGCATTACACAAACCAAAAAGATTTTTTGGCGCTGCACGTGCCATTGAAAATGGCGGTTCGCTCACTATTATTGCAACAGCATTGATTGATACCGGTTCCAAAATGGATGAAGTGATCTTTGAAGAATTTAAAGGTACTGGTAATATGGAGTTGCAACTTGACAGAAAATTATCCAACAAACGTATCTATCCTGCTATTGACCTTGTTTCATCAAGCACACGCAGAGAAGATCTTTTATTGCCAAAAGATATACTTCAAAGAATGTGGATTATGCGCAATCACCTCGCTGATATGACTCCTATTGAAGCTATGGAATTTGTAAGAGATAAAATGAAAGGCACGCAAGATAATATTGAGTTTCTTGCTTCTATGAATGGATAATTAATTTCTATTTATTGTTTTTTTGAATAAAAATAATCCTATTTTTTTATTTCATAAATATAATTTCAACTTTTCTATTTAGTGTTCTTCCTTCTTCCGTTTTATTTATGTTTACTGGATTTAAAGTATCATATTTCACTGTAGTTAGCATATTAGCATTGCATCCCTCTTTTATTAAAAATTCTCTGACAGCATTTGCTCTATGTTCAGCTAATTTTATATTGTAATCAGTTGTTCCTACACTGTCTGCAGACCCTACTATTTCAACTTTCAATTGTTTTTGAGTAATGATTTTTGAAACTCGTTTTAGTTCAGTTAAAGATGTTGGTAATAATTCATATTCATTAAAATTAAAAAACAAATTGTTTAAAGGCTCTGCATTTTTTTCATCTATCATCTCTTTAAATGTTGTCAAGTCAATATTTTTTTCAAATGCTATTGTTTTTTTTTCTTTTCTTAAGTCAACATTATTTGAAATTGGGAAATATTCATCATTGTCAATAAAATAGCCATATATCTTGCCGATAGGCAATACAATGAAATAATTCCCATTATTAGGATCGCTTTTAGATTCTCCAACATTTTTTCCTGTCTCTAAATCTTCCCATTTAATTTTTGCAGCTACTGGATTTTTATTTTTATCAATCAATTTGCCTGATATTGTAGCAACATAATTAGGTCGTAAATGAATAGGCATATTTAAGTAAAACAAATCCTCATTATTATTAATACTTTTTGCAAAAAATGCTTTTTCACCATCAGTTGAAATTTGATAACCCCAATCATCTTCAGCTGTATTAATTTCTTTTCCCAAATTTTCCGGTTCGCTCCAATAAACCCATGATGTATCACACAAACGAGTGGATTTAAAAACATCCAACCCACCTAAACCACCATGACCATTAGAACTAAAATATAATGTTTTCATATCAGAATGCAGAAAAGGAGACCTTTCAGAATAAGGAGTATTGATCGTACTTCCAATATTTATTGGTGCAGACCAATTACCATCATTATTTTTTATAGATATATAAATATCAGCATTCCCAGAAAAAGCACCACCATAAAATTTATCTTTTTTATGATAAAAACCAATCCCTCCTTCCCTATCCGAAGCAAAAATTAATACTTTCCCATCACTTGAAATCATACCATCGCCTTCCCAATTATCAGTATTGATAATATTTTTCGACTGGCTTTTCTCAATATTGTTAATATTATTAGAAATATTTTCAAGCGAATCATACGTTGAACTATCAATAGATACAGGAAAACTCCAACCTGATTTGGTTTTATTCGTTTTGTATAAATCACCATCTTTAAACAATAACATTTGAGTTCCATCTATTGAAACGGAGATTGGTTCTTCATTGGTGTTTGCTGAAGATAAATCTGTCAATAATTTTACTTTCAAATTATTATTCAAAGAATAACTAAATATATCTTCTCCACCTAAATTATCTTTTCTTCCTTTTCCACAGAAATAAAGAGTTTTATTATCTGCCGTTACAATTGGGCAATATTCATCTCCTGTTGTATTAACATTTACACCAAATGATTTTATTTGAATTGAATGATCAATTTTGGCTGATAATATTTCTTTAAGGTTTCTAATTCTTTTATCATTTTTGTCAAAATAATTCTCATAGTTTTTTAAAATTTTAATTGCACCTTCATAATTATTAATTTTCAGATACGGTTTTAAAAGTTCTTGTAAAGCAACAAAAGCTACTTGTTTTGGTGCAGTTTTCTTAATATACTGATTAAACTTATTAGTAAATGCACTTAATGGCTGCTTATTAAAAATTGCTTTATAATATTCACTAAAAAGGTCTACACCTTCTTCTGCAATTGTTTTATATTTTTCTATTGAATCGCTATTTATTAAATTAGGATATTTATTTTCAAAATTATCAAGACTTAACGTGTCGCCGTCGAATGTATAAATATCAAAAAACAGTTTATTTATACTATCCGATTTTATACAATATTTGCAATTATCATAATAAAATTCTATTCCTGAAATATCTTTATTTATGTAGGAATAATAAAACAAACTGTCTTCTGCATAGCGAACTCCTTGTTTTAACTGAGGAAAATCTTTAATAAATGAAATATAACTAGTTGTATTTCCATGAAAAGTTTTTTCTTGAAAAAGTAAAAGTTCATATTGGTGATTAGCTTGATAAAAAAAACGAGAAAAAGGATATTTGTGAATAAATTTATCAAAGGCCTTCGAAGTATTTATAGAATCTGCAATGTGAAAAGCTAATGTGTCTCGTTTAGCTTCAACCAAATCAATATTTTCAGCATCTTGATATTTATTTATAAAATCATCTAAGGCTTCTATTGAATTTTTTGCTGTAGCTTCTTTATATTTTATTTGATTTCGTTTTGAGACAGCTTCAGATTTCTCTTTAGAATCTGGGTATTTATTGATATATGTCTCATACGCATCGAAAGTATTTAATTTTAACGTTTCATTAAATGCAAGAGAATCGCGTTTTTCAACAGCATCAATTATTTGCAGTGCATGAGGATATTTTTCAATAAATTCTTGATATGAATTTGTAGTATTAATTTGAACCGTTTTCGAATATGCAAGATAGTTTCTTGCCTGTTCCGCATTACTTAACAATATATCAGCATCTAAATAATAATTCATAAATTTTTCATAGCCATAAATTGTATTTAAATTTTTCGAATCATTATATGCATTTTGGCAAACATCATTTTTAGTACTTTGAATCGTCTTATCATTAATTTTTTTTTCATTCTTTTTCTTCGCATTAATATCTAAATTCAAATAAATATGTTCTACTTTTTTAATAAAAAAATAAGCGCTATCTGTATTATATTTATTAAATTTATTCGCATTATATAATTTAGAAAAAGAAAAATTTAGAATAATATTCTCAGGTTCTTCTTTATATTTTCTTTTTAAACGTTTATACGCTTTATCGTATTTGCCTTTTTCAATAAGAGTCAAGTTATGTTTTTGAGCATTACAAACAATAGTGCTAAATACAATCATTAATAAAATAAGAATAGCTTTCATTTTATTTATTTGTTTGAAGCTTTATATTACTTAACAACAATAATTTTGTTTTTGAATGAATTATAATTCATTCTTTTTCAGTTGTGAAACAAATGTAAAAAAAAAATTGCTGCGGAGATTAACGTTTTCATTTTTGTTTTGGGTTAAGTTTTTTTCAATTTCTGCAAATAAAAAAATAATATCAATATTAAATATATGTAGTCGAATTTTGTTTGAATTATCACAATGTTTTATTTTTACTTTGATTTAAATTCTAATTTTGAAATTGAAATAGTTTTAATTTCTAAATAAAACAAAAATCTATGATTAATGATGCAAAATTTGAAGCATTAAAAAAATTTATTGGGCAATATGAATCAGCTGTCATTGCTTTCTCCGGTGGTGTTGACAGTACTTTTCTGGCTTGTGTTGCGCAAGAAGTTTTGAAAAATAAAGTGTTTCTGGTCACGGCAACTTCGTCCACATATCCGTTTTATGAATTGGATGAAGCTAAAGAAACCGCTGCATTTCTCAAAGCGCCGCATCGGGTAATTGTTTCCGAAGAAATTGATATCCCGGGATTTTCAAATAATCCTCCTGATCGCTGTTATTACTGCAAAAGCGAGCTATTCATAAAAATAAAACATATTGCACAACAAGAAAATTTCGCTGTTGTTTTTGAAGGCAGCAATGCAGATGATTTAAAAGATTACAGACCTGGAATGAAAGCTGTGAGCGAGTTAGGAATCATCTCTCCGTTGCGTCAGGCAGATTTAACAAAAGCAGAAATTCGTGCATTGTCTTTGCAATTAGGGCTTCCAACGTCCAACAAACCTGCGTATGCTTGTTTGGCATCGCGTTTCCCTTACGGAGAGCAGATTACAAAGGAAAAGCTTGACAGAGTTGGGAAAACGGAATATGAAATTCGTTCGCTTGGGTTCGGACAATTTCGTGTGAGAAGCCATGAAACATTGGCGAGACTTGAGTTTGCGCCAGATGAGATGGATAAAGCCTGGCAGATGAAAGACAAACTAAATGAGATATGTAAAAAATCAGGATTTACGTTTTGCTCCATTGATCTTTCAGGCTACAGAACTGGAGCTATGAATGAAATGTTAAATTTGGAAAAGTAAAAATAATAAATTTTTATCCTTTTCCTCCCTTTTTTATGGTATATAAAAATACCTTTTAATAGGTATTGCAGTGGCTCGCAAAATGCACGACCTTTGTCCCATAAATTTTTAAAACAAAAAACTATGTCAAAGATTGCGAAAAATTTAACCGAGCTAATAGGCAACACACCTTTATTGGAATTGAGCAATTTCAATAAAGAAAATGGCGCACTGGCAACAATCATAGGGAAACTCGAATATTTTAATCCTGCCGGTAGCGTGAAAGATCGTATCGGTTATGCATTAATAAAAGATGCAGAAGAAAAAGGGTTAATAAAAAAAGATACGGTGATCATTGAGCCAACCAGCGGCAATACAGGCATTGCGCTTGCTTTTGTTGCGGCAGCTAAAGGGTATAAGCTGATACTCACCATGCCTGAAACGTTCAGTGTTGAACGTCGCAACTTATTAAAAGCATTGGGTGCAGAACTTGTTCTGACAGCCGGCGATAAAGGTATGGCAGGCGCAGTGAGCAAAGCTGAAGAACTCGCAGCAAGTATCCCAAATTCGTTTGTTCCACAACAATTCAAAAACCCTGCAAATCCTGAGATTCACCGAACAACCACCGCAGAAGAAATCTGGAAAGATACCGACGGACAAGTAGATTTCTTTGTTGCAGGTATTGGTACAGGCGGCACCATTACCGGTGTTGGCGAAATACTTAAAAAACGCAATCCAAAAGTAAAAATAGTTGCAGTTGAACCGGCTGATTCTCCTTTGTTATCAGGAGGAAAAGCAGGACCACATAAAATACAAGGCATTGGTGCAAACTTTATTCCTGATATTTTGAATCGTTCAATCATTGATGAAATCATTACAATTAAAAATGATGAAGCTTTTGAAACCAGCCGCCAACTGGCACGAACAGAAGGCTTGCTCGTAGGAATTTCATCCGGAGCTGCTGCATTTGCTGCATTGCAATTAGCCAAACGACCTGAAAATAAAGGCAAAAAGATTGTAGTAATTCTACCGGATACAGGTGAGAGATACCTATCAACAGTGCTTTATAACTTTGAAACACCAGTCACTATTTAAAAAAATAAAAATATAAAAAACATATTTCAATCACTTTTATCCAGTCGCGAATGGAAACAAAGTTTTTGATTTATAAAGAAGAAGCGAAAGACCCGGCTTGATGACCTTCTGACAACCTTCCTGAAAAGCAGGAAAGGTGCCAATTCCGGATCCGCACAGGGCGGGAAATATAAATTAATTACTAATAAAAAAACTAAAAAAAATTAAAACAATGGCAACAGAAAATTTAAAATTTGAAACGCTGCAATTACATGCAGGACAAGAAGCAGATCCAGTAACAGGTTCAAGAGCAGTGCCTATTTACCAAACCACTTCTTATGTGTTTAAGAATTCCGAACATGCAGCCAATCTTTTTGGACTGAAAGAATTTGGAAATATCTACACACGATTGATGAATCCAACCACTGATGTGTTTGAAAAACGCGTTGCTGCACTCGAAGGTGGTGTTGCTGCATTAGCAACTGCATCAGGACAGGCTGCGCAGTTCATTGCACTCACGAATATTTTGGAATCAGGAGATAATTTTGTTTCAACATCATTCGTATATGGTGGAACGTATAACCAATTTAAAGTACAGTTTAAACGTTTAGGTATTCAAGTGAAATTTGTGAATGGCGACAAAGCAGAAGATTTTGAAAAAGTAATCGATGCTAAAACAAAAGCGATCTACCTTGAAACCATTGGTAATCCTGAATTTAATATTCCAAATTTTGAAGCAATCGCAACCGTAGCAAAGAAAAACAACATTCCGTTGATTGTTGATAATACCTTTGGCGCAGCAGGATATCTTTTCCGTCCGCTTGAACATGGCGCAAACATTGTGGTTGAATCAGCCACCAAATGGATTGGCGGACATGGAACCAGTGTTGGCGGTGTGATTGTTGATGGAGGAAATTTCAATTGGGGAAATGGTAAATTCCCACAATTTACGGAGCCTTCAGAAGGTTATCATGGATTGAAGTTTTGGGATGTATTTGGCACACCAGGACCTTTCGGAAACATTGCATTCATCATCAGAGCAAGAGTGGAAGGCTTGCGCGACTATGGTCCAAGCATTAGTCCGTTGAATTCTTTTCTTTTAATTCAAGGATTGGAAACACTTTCACTCCGCGTACAACGCCATGTTGATAATGCATTGGCAATAGCCCAATGGTTGGAAAAACACCCACAAGTGAAAAAAGTAAATTATCCGGGCTTGCCTTCAAGTCCTTATCATGCCTTGGGAAAGAAATATTTAAAGAATGGATTTGGTGGTGTTTTATCTTTCCAAATCAAAGGAGGAAAAGAAGCAGCAGATGAATTTATTAATACGCTTACACTTATCAGTCACCTTGCAAATGTAGGCGATGCTAAAACATTGATCATTCATCCGGCTTCAACAACGCATCTGCAACTTTCGGATGAAGAACAAATTTCAGCAGGTGTAATACCAGGATTAATAAGGCTTTCCGTAGGTATTGAGCATTTGGATGATATAAAAAGTGATCTTGAAACTGGCTTTGCCAAAGTGAAACCTTTGTCGGATAAGGATAATAAATAAGTATCTATTTTAATAAATGTGTTTATAAGGCAGGCTTTATTAAATGCCTGCCTTTTTTATGAATTATAATACAATTCAAATGAAGTTTAAAATACTTACAGCTCCTGGATTTGGCGGCTCTGAACCACAGCATTGGCAAAGCATTTGGGAAAAAGAAAATCCGGATTACAAACGAATTGAACAGAGAACCTGGTTTCAACCTGTATGTTCAGAATGGGTTCAAACAATTGAAAATGAAATAAACAATTCCCATGGTAATGTTGTGATTATCGCTCACAGTCTGGCTTGTATTGCATTGATGCATTTATCAATACATTCAAAATATTTAATTAAAGGCGCTTTATTAGTTGCTCCACCTGATGTTGAACGATATGATTTTCCAAAACAAATAAAAGGATTTGCGCCTATTCCTCTTTCAAAACTTCCATTTAAAAGTATTTTGATTGCCAGTACAAATGACCAATATACATCCATTGAACGTGCTGAACAATTTGCAAAAGCGTGGGGTAGTGAATTTGTAAATATTGGAAACAAAGGACACATTAATCTTGCGTCAAATCTGGGAAGTTGGGAAGAAGGAAAAATTATTTTCCAAAAATTATTTTTGGAAATTATTTAATCGAATTTATTTTTAAAAAAATATTTATAAAAGTTAATAGAACAAAAATCATATATTTGTTTAGAATAATTTTCTAAAATATTTTCGAAATGAAAATTAACACCAAAATCCGCTATGGACTTCGCACCATGATTGAAATAGCATTGAATGAAAATCAATCAGGAGTACTTCAAAAAGATATTGCAAAAAATCAGCAACTTTCTGAAAAATATCTTGATCAGATTATTGCTTCATTGAAAGTAAGCGGACTTATAGTAAATGCAGGTGGAAAAAAGAGTGGATACATTTTGAACAAACCTTTATCGGAAATAAAAATCTATGATATTTATAGATCATTTGAGCCGGAGCTTTCAATTATTCATTGTGTGAATAGACCTGTGACATGCTTTGTTTCCAGAATATGTGTAGCCAATGAATATTGGATGGGGCTTAATAATATGATTACAAACTATCTTGAAAGCACAACGCTTGAAGATATTATAAAAAAACATAAAAAAATTAAAAAAGTGATTGGCAAAGAAAATGCTACGATTGGAAGATGCAAAATATAATTTAGTTGATAATTCTATCTGAATCTTTTCATATTAATTCGTTTAAGATTATCTGATATTAACACATCCTATCTGATACGTTTACAAACTTTTTGTAATTTTATTTTTTTTATTGAACCAAAAAATCTAAAAATTTATGTATTTAAAGAAATTTTACATCAGTTATGTATTTGTATTTTTAAGCGGAATCAGCTGTCTTAATGCACAATCATTGAATAATAGAATTGATTCGTTGATTAAATTAATGTCAACGCCGGATAAAATTAATCAATTAATAAATAATACTTTTTTCACAACAGCTGATAATACTTCGTTAGGAATTCCCGGGTTCAAAATGTGCGACGGCCCTCATGGTATCAGATGTCGTACAGCTACTTCATTTCCAGTAGGAATAGCAATGGCAGCTACATGGGATATTTCAATGATTGAAAAAGTTGGAAAAGCCATGGGCGAAGAGTTCTGGGCTTATGGATACAACCAACAATTAGGCCCATGTATTGATTTGTGTCGCGATCCTCGTGCAGGTCGCTCTGCTGAAAGCGGTGGTGAAGATCCTTTTTTAAGTGGTCAGATTGGAACAGCCGCTGCAAAAGGTATTCAGACTACGCCTGTGATTGCAACTGTAAAACATTTTATGGTTGAAAGCAAACAACCGACCAGACACATAAGCAATCAAATTTATACTGAACGATGGATGATGGAACATTACGGATATAACTTCCGAACAGCCATGCAGGAAGGAGCTTGCTTTAGTATTATGAATGCTTATAATTTAATCAACGACTCGCATTGCACTGAAAATGCGGTATTGCTGGATACAGTTTTAAGAAAAAGATGGGGTTTCCCTTTTTATGTTGTATCTGATTGGAATGCTATTCATAATTCAAAAAACTCAATTATAGCAGGCACTGATGTATGTATGGGTTCAAACTTATATAAGAATGATTTGCCTTCACTGGTTGCAAATGGGCAAGTTAGCATTGATGTTTTAAACAAAGCAGTAGTAAATGTTTTAAGAACAAAAATTCTTTCAGGAATGATGGATTATTATCCAAAAGGAAATGCATCATTAGCAAATTCTGCTGAACATGTGCAAGTGGCGCTTGAAGCTTCCCGTAAATCAATTATTTTATTAAAAAATGAAAATAAAATTCTTCCATTATATAAATCAACGATTACTAAAATTGCAGTCATTGGACCAAATGCTGATGTCGGAAATTTAAATTGTTATGGAAGTAGTGAAATGTTTCCGCCCTTTTCTATTACTGTTAAGCAAGGAATAACAAAGAAAGTTGGTAGTTCCAAATTAGTTTATGCCAAAGGTTGTGCAATAAACTCAACAGATACAAGTGGGTTTGAAGCTGCAAAAAAAATAGCTGCTCAAGCTGATTATATTGTATTCGTTGGTGGTCTTGATTCAACACAAGAAGGAGAAGGATACAACACAGGAAACGACAGACAAGGCAATAAGGTTGAATTACCGGAGATTCAACAAAAATTAATCAATGAATTGGCTATTGTAAATAAAAATTTAATTGTTGTTCTTCATAGCGGTGGAGTTTGTGCTGTTAATAGTTGCATCAATCATATCAAAGGATTTATCTATTCCTTCTATCCCGGACAGGAAGCAGGAGAAGCAATAGCAGATGTTTTATTTGGCGATTATAATCCGGGTGGGCGAATGCCGGTATCCATGCCTAAAAGCACCAATCAGCTGCCCATCTGGGATGATGATTTTACAAATGATTTCGGTTGCGGTTATCGCTGGTTTGATCAAAACGCTATTACCCCTGAATTTGCTTTCGGTGCAGGAATGAGCTATACTACATTTGAATATTCAAATCTTCATATTTCGCCAACATTTGCTCCTGCCGGTTCACCAATCCAAGTCAGTGTTGAAGTTAAAAATACCGGTGCAGTTGTCGGAGATGAAGTAGTTCAATTATATTTAACAAATAATCATTCAACATTGTGGATGCCTAAAAAAGAATTAAAAGGATTTAAGAGAATTACGTTGAATTCAGGCGAAAAACAAACTGTCAAATTTACTTTAAGTTCAGAAGAATTTTATTTTTGGAGTGAAACAAACAAACGTTATGAAGTGAGCCCAAATGCCTATATCATCAGAGTTGGCGGCTCTTCAGATAATTTGCCATTAACAGATACTTTAAAATTAACCGCTTCAAACGGAAAACCGGATTTAAAAATCACACAGATATTCACAATGCCAAGGTATCCGCTCAAAGGACAAAAAGTAACTTTCTACGCTTTGGTTAAAAACCAAGGAAATGCTGCTATTACACAGGATAAAAAATTTAAACTATCTTTTACTATTGATAATACTGAAGTTGCAGCAACCAATAATGTTTCAGCAACCATTCAACCCGGACAAGCCATGCTGATTGAATCTACAACATCAAATTGGAATGCACCATCTGTTGGTAATTTTCTGATTGGAGCTACAGTAGATAAAAACAATACAATTGATGAATGGATTGAATCAAATAACACATTTAGCAGGTCTTTTGAAGTATATAATCCAATCCGATAGCATATGAATCTTCGTTATATATTTTACAATTTAATTTTATAATCATAATTTAATCCACTGAATTTCAAAACATAAATACTGAATAAAAATTTAGACATTGTAAAAAAACGAATGTTTTCTTGTACCAGTTATATTCAGTCAAAAAAACAAAATAAATTTTAATCATATTTATCACTTTCTCTAATTTGAACACGTCTGATTTTTCCACTGATCGTTTTAGGCAATTCTGCTACAAATTCAATAATTCGAGGGTATTTATAGGGTGCTGTAATTTTCTTTACATGTTCTTGTAATTCTCTTATCAGTTCTTTACTCGGCTGATAATTTTTTGCAAGAACAACAGTTGCTTTTACAATTTGTCCTCTTTCATGATCAGGCACAGCAGTAATAGCGCATTCAAGCACAGCAGGATGTTCCATCAATGCGCTTTCAACTTCAAACGGACCAATTCTGTATCCTGAACTTTTTATCACATCATCAGCTCTGCCAACAAACCAGTAATAGCCGTCTTCATCACGATAAGCCATGTCTCCGGTAAAATAAATTCCATCATGCCAAACATCTTTGGTCAGTTGTTCATCGCGGTAATAGCCGTTAAACATGCCAACCGGCGTTTCTTTGTTTGTATAAATTACAATTTGACCTTCTTCACCAACTTTACACGAATTACCGTTTTCATCAATAATATCAATATTATAACCAGGTGAAGGTTTCCCCATAGAACCCGGCTTTGGCTCTATCCATGGGTAAGTAGCAATAGCAACAGTACATTCTGTTTGACCATAACCTTCCATTAACTTCATTCCTGTAGCATCATGAAATTTTTTATACACTTCAGGATTTAAAGGTTCTCCGGCAACGATACAATATTGCAAGTGACTTAAATCATATTTTGTTAAATCTTCTTTTATTAGAAATCTATAGATTGTAGGCGGCGCACAGAAGGTAGTTACTTTATATTTTTCAATAACGCCCATTAATTTATCTGGACTAAATTTATCATAATCATATGTCATAACTGCACTGCCAGACAACCACTGACCATAAATTTTCCCCCATGCCGATTTAGCCCAACCTGTATCTGCAACAGTGAAATGAAGCCCATTATCAATTACATTTTGCCAATATTTTGCAGTAAGTATATGTCCCAATGGATACAAATAATTATGGTTAACCATTTTAGGCATGCCCGTCGTTCCTGACGTAAAATATAAAAGCATAATATCATCAATCGCAGTCGTTTCTTCGGATTTCACAGGTTTGATAAATTTTTCAGATTGTTTTTCCATTCCTGAACTAAAATTCAACCACCCTTCACGGTCTTCGCAAATCAATGCTTTGTATATTAATGATGATGATTCTGATTCAGCTTCTTCAATATGTTCAATCACATCCGGTTCCGGCACGCACACAATCATTTTAATATCTGCTGCATTATTTCTGTAAACAATATCTTTCGTACTTAATAAATGTGTTGCTGGAATTGTAATTGCACCGATTTTATTTAAAGCCAGCGTGCAAAACCAAAATTCAAAACGCCTTTTCAAAATAAGCATCACCGGATCGCCTTTTTTTATACCTGTTGCTTTAAAAAAATTAGCTGCTTTATCACTAAAATATTTCATTTGTCCAAACGTGAATATTGCTTCTTCGCCTTTACTGTCGCACCATACCATTGCAATCTTATCCGGTGTTTTCATTGCAATTTCGTCAACTACATCATAAGCAAAATTGAAATTTTCAGGAATCTTCACATTGTAATTATCAATAAAATCCTGATAAGAATTAAATTCGATTTTTGAAAGATATTTTTCAAGCAACATATTTATTGTTTTTAATTATTTCTCAAAACATAAATTAAATAATATATAATCACAAATTTAATTATTTTTTTTAATGAGCGAAATCTGTTCATATTTTCTATTATATTTTTTTAATACTATTTGAAATAGCAGAGTTTCAAATATAAATAAAGCCAATCAACATTTTTGCAGATTGTTTTTATACTTTTTAAACCGCAAGTTTGAAATAAATAATATTATAGAGTAACTGTTTCGATGATTAATTTAAAATTTCAAATTACACATCTCATTATCTATATAAAAAATGACATATATCAAATTTTAAATATAAAAATTATTTAAAATTTTCATTTTTAACAACTTAACAAAAATCAGAAATTCAGTTAATAAAAAATTTCACATAAAATTAACATCGTGAAAAAAAAATTATAATTTTGTTTCTGATATTTTGATTTTTCTTATTAATTAGTTTTCAATAAATTTATTGGTTTCATTATTTTAAAAGATAAGTCGTGTCTTTTAAATACAAGAAACACGTGATAAATACAAAGAGATAAACTTAAAAACAACCAGATACTGAAATGAAACAACCGGTTAAAATTACTTTCTTCTATTGCGCAAATTCATTGACAAATGCAATCATTTCAGAATGTTCACATAAATTAAATGATATAGAATTTCATCCTGTTAGTTTGCCATGTTCCGGTAAAGTTAATCTTTTATATCTTTTGAAATCTGTTGAAAACGGTTCAGATGGCGTAGTGCTTGCCACTTGCAAAATAGGCGAATGTAAATTTATTCAGGGAAACCTGCGTGCTTCTAAACGTGTGGAAGCTGTCAACAATCTTCTTGATGAAACTGGTCTTGGAGAAAAAAGAATTTGTTTTATTGAATTGAAAGACAATCAACCAGAAGCAATTATCAATAAAATTAAAGCTTTCAGCGAAGAATTACAAAGTGAACCTCAAATGATAAAAGTAAAAATATAGTAATTATTAAACATGAATAATCTTTTAGAAAAACGAATTGAAGCGGGAGATTTTATAATAACAGCAGAATATCTGCCGGGTACAAATTTTGAAAATCCGCCACTGCCCCATTTAAAAAATAAAAGTATTGTTGCTGTAAATGTCGCTGATAATCCTTACGGACCTGTGATGTCAAGTCTTTCAACATCTATTCACTTGCAAAAAGCGGAAGTTGAACCAATTTATCAACTAGTTACTCGCGACAGAAATAGAATTGCACTTCAATCTGACGTTCTTGGCGCTGCTTCATCAGGAATTAAAAATATTTTATGTTTATCTGGATATCATCAAACGCTCACGGATCAGCCGGAATCAGCACATGTGTATGATATTGATTCAATTCAACTGATCAACACCATTCGTCAAATGAATTCGGATGGCGTTCTTTTAAATGGAACAAAAATTAACAACTTATCAATATTGATAGGCGCTGTAGCCAATCCTTATCTTCGTCCGCTTGAACTGAACATTATTCGTTTAGTGAAAAAAGTCAATGCCGGTGCAAGATTCATCCAAACGCAAGCTGTTTTTAATACCACTGATTTTCAGGAATGGATGGATGCAGCAAACAATGAAGGCATCACAAAAAAAGCAGCCATCATTGCTGGAATTTTCCCTATTGAAAGCTATGATGAAGCATTGCAATTAATTGAAAAACATACTGATTTTTATATTCCCGATTCTCATTTAAAAAGAATGAAAGATGCCGGAGATAAAGATGCTCAGAAAAAAATGGGAATTACCATTTGCGCTGAAACGATTAAAAAAATCAAAGGAATTAAAGGTGTTAGCGGCATTCATATTATTTCCGGAGGGAAAGAAAATGTCATTAACGAAATAATTGCTGAAGCTGGATTATAATACTTAAAAAACATGCCGGAAAAATATCATATAAAATCTTCACAGGTTCAGTCCAGACTGCCTCAAATAGGCAAATACGGAATCGTTGACTGGCGTGAAGATTGCGCCAGATGTCACAACTGCGTGAAGAAAGCCTGTATTTACGATAGATACAGAGAAGAAAGCGCTTATATCAGAAATTTAGACAGTGTGCATGCTTTGTATTTTGAATGTATGGGATGTTTTTCCTGCGTTCAGAATTGTACAAAAAATTTGTTGACCATGTCTGTCAATTCTGAATATCTCAGTCTTGGCAATGAATACTGGGTTCCATCTATTTTTAGAACAACTTGGTTGGAAGCTGAAACCGGCAAAGTGCCTGTTTCCGGTGCGGGTTACAGAGGCAAATTCTCTGGACATGGCTTTGATTCTATGTGGACGGACATGTCTGAAATCGTAAGACCAACACGCGATGGAATTCATGGAAGAGAATATATCAGTACATCCGTTGATATTGGGAGAAAACCTTCCTATTTGAATTTCAATGATTCAAAATTAAACACCAAACTATCATCACTGATTTCACTGCCATTTCCGGTTATTTTTGATATGCCATCTAAAGATCATATGCTTCCTTTTCTTACTTCATATATTCTTGAAACAGCAAAACAGACAGGACTTTTAGCAATTATTGATTCAAAAGATTGGAAAGACTTAAAAGTTGAAAATAAAGAAAGTTATTTGAACAATATCATTTTCTTTTTAAATTCTGACGGACCTGAAATTGATAAAGAAACATTAGGAAAAACAAGACTTGTAGAGATTCCTGATGGAAGTAATGTTGAAGAAAAAATAAATGCTTTAAAAAGCGCTCATCCTGATTTGATTGTTTCCGTAAGAGTTGAACTAAATGCTGACGGACCAAATCGAGTTGATATACTTTCAAAAATAAATAATATTGAGGTCATCCATGTTGTTGCTGATAAAAACGGTAATGAAATTGGCGTTGAAAATCCACGCTTTGTAAAAGAAATTATCAGAGAAATTCATGGAAATCTGATTAAAAATGAAAAACGTGATTTGATTACATTGATTGCCGGCGGCGGTATTGGCTTATCTGAACACGTTGCAAAAGCTATCATCTGCGGCACTGATTTAGTTTCAATTGATATTCCATTGATGATTGCTGTTGAATGTAAATTATGCGGCAACTGTAAACCGGGCGATATTTGTCCTGCATTGCTTGATAAACCGCTGGATTCAAAATATGCAGTCGGACGAATGGTCAACCTGATGAGTTCATGGCATCTTCAAATGGTTGAATTAATGGGCGCTATGGGTATGCGCGAAGCACGTCGCTTACGTGGAGACGTTGGCAGAGCTATGTTTAATGATGAACTTGAGAAAGAAATTTATGGACCAATCTTTGCAAAATAAAACAAACCTGGAAGACATATTACCTGCAAACACGATGAAAACACGTGTTGAGCAAACTATTGTTGACCGAACGGTTATACCTGTAGAATCTCGTTATCGCAATGAGATTTCAAAATACATCATTTACCGTGATGAACAAAAATGCAAGTTATGCGGACTTTGCGTGAAGACATGCCCCAAAGGCGTTCATGTCATGAAATCAGGATACAAACTTTTCGCTACTCCATTAAGCTATAAATGCAATGGCAGCATGTGTGAAAAGACAGATAAATTTTGTATTTCTAAATGTCCTGAAGGCGCGCTACGTATAGTTAAAAATCCAATGATGGAAGCGCTTGGAGATGCCAGATGGCCTTCAGATATGATGCTTGCTACTTGGTTTATGGCTGAAACAGGACAGGATTTACCAGATGATTGTGACTTTGAATATGAAACAGGAAAATCCGAAGGTGGTTTTGATCGAATACGTTTTGTATTTCCTGAAAATCCTGTAAAAATTAAAGATGAAGAAATTGATATAAGCCTTGATTTAAATAAAAGAAATGACGGAAGACCGGAAATAAAAATTGATGTCCCCTGGTATGGTGGTGGAATGTCTTTCGGTTCTATTAGTAATGTAACACAACTCTCAAAAGCACGTGTTGCAAAGGCTTGGAATACTTTTTCATGTTCCGGTGAAGGTGGATACATGGAGCGACTAAGACCTTATGATGATCATATGATTACACAAGTGGCGACAGGTCTTTTCGGTGTTCGCGAAGAAACCATACAGCGTGTTCCTATTGTTGAATTTAAATATGCACAAGGTGCAAAACCCGGATTAGGCGGACACTTGCTCGGTTCAAAGAATACATCGGCTGTTGCAAAAATGAGAGAAGCTGTTCAAGGAATCCCTTTATTTTCACCATTTCCATTTCATAGTGTATATTCAATTGAAGACCACATGAAACATATTGATTGGATTAAACATATTAATCCAAGAGTATTAGTTTCTACAAAAGTTTCTACTCCTACAGACGTTGATATGGTTGCTGTTGGAAGTCATTATGCCGGCACTCATATAATTCATATTGATGGAGGCTACGGTGGAACTGGCGCTGCTCCTGATATTGCAAAGAAAAATATTGCAATGCCTATTGATTATGCTATTCCTAAAGTACATAATTTTCTTGTTGCTGAAGGTGGACGCGATACAGTTACATTGATTGCCAGCGGCGGAATTCGAAATTATTATGATGTAGCAAAAGCTATTGCTTTGGGCGCTGATGGTGTTGTAATTGGCACGGCAGAACTGATTGCGCTTAGTTGCTTACGTTGCAGCAGATGCTCCAGTGGTCGCGGTTGTCCAAGAGGTATTGCTACAACTGACCAAGGACTAATCACTCAAATGGATATTGATTGGGCAACACAACGATTGATAAACCTGTATAACGCATGGGCAATCGGTATAAAAGGTATACTTAAACGTCTCGGAATGAAAAGCATTAAAGAATTACGCGGACGTCACGATTTATTGATTCATTTAGACCTATCTAAAAAGTAATTGTTTGCATGAACAATCCAATAGAAAATATTTTAGAGTCAAAAAGAAAATTAGCAGAAGAAACTGCTTTTCTAATCGACACCAAAGGCATGGAAGCTGAAGGCGGTTGCGGTGTGATCGGATTCTGTTGTACAAAACCAGTTCCAGGAAAACACATATATGAACCTTCCAGACTGATGCACAATCGTGGCAACGGTAAAGGCGGTGGTATTGCTGCTGTTGGTTTTATTCCGGAGCAATTGGGTGTTACAAAAGAAATTCTCGAAGATCATTATATGTTGCACATTGCCTATCTTGATCCTGAAAGCCGCACGGCTGTTGAGAATAAATATATTCTTAATTTATTTGACGTACAAAAAACGACAAAACTTGATACTGTTGACGACTGGAAAACAGTGCCTGGTCTTGCGGTGAAACCACCTGATGTTTACAGATATTTTGTACGAGTTAAAAAAAATATTCTTGATAAATTTATTTCAGAACATAATCTTCAAACGCTTGATAAACGTGATGCAGAAGATGAATTTGTGAATCAAAACAGCATTCGTTTGAATCATGAATTTTATGTGGCGCCTCCTAAACAAATGGCTTTTGTGATGTCTCAGGGACGAAACATTATGATTCTGAAAGTTGTTGGTTTTGCTGAAGCTGTAACACAATATTACAAAATAAATGATCTTTGCGCACATGTTTGGATTGCGCATCAACGTTATCCAACCCGCGGACGCGTATGGCATCCTGGTGGCGCCCATCCCTTCACATCCATGAACATGGCATTGGTTCATAATGGCGATTTTGCAAATTATCATTCTGTTTCAGAATACTTAAAACAAAGAAATATTTTTCCTCAATTCATTACAGACACTGAAGTTTCCGCTTTGATGTTTGACTTATTATCAAGAAATTATAAATATCCTCTTGAATATATTATTGAAGCTTTCGCACCAACTACTGAATTGGATTTTGATAGATTACCGGAAGATAAACAAAAGATTTATCGCGCTATTCAGGCAACACATATTCACGGATCGCCTGATGGTCCTTGGTTTTTTATTATTGCACGCAATTTGATTAAAGACGGCAAATTCCAATTGCTTGGTATCACTGACACAGCGATGTTGAGACCTCAAGTATTTGCTTTTGTTGATGGAGAAGTGCAGGTAGGTTTGATCGGTTCCGAAAAACAAGCAATTGACGCTACGTTATTCAGTTTGGCAAAAGATGATAAAAGAATTTGTCCGGTGGCTGATAAATACTGGAATGCAAGAGGTGGCAGCCATTCAGACGGCGGCGCTTTTCTTTTTGATATTGTTCCTGATAATAAAGGAAACTACAGAATGGAATGCAAAGATAAATTCGGCGCAACCGTTCATATTACTGATAAAAAAGAAAGTTGTGATTTTTCAAAAGAAAAAATTTCTTCTCCTGAAAAAAATAATATTGAAAAAGCAATTACAGAAATTGCAGAAGCAAGAAAAGATTGTTTTGAATATATAAAAAATAATATTCCTTCATGGACATTCGATGAAATCAGCATTGCATGCAAGCAAGTAACTGAACTCGCTAAAAACAGCGACTATATTGCTGATGCCATCAACACGTTGACTTTGTTGAATGACCGCCACTATCCTACAGGACAAAAGAAACGATGCCATATACTTCACATTGTTCGTTCTGAATTAAATGTTTTATTTAAAAATATTTCTAAACTTTCTTCTGATAAAAATCTCTCCGGCACTTATCGTTTGTTTGATTTTGAAACACGTCAAAGCTTACGCAAACCGGAGGATACTGAAAAAACATTAGTCATCGATGCCAAACTGTTTCCACCTGAAGGCGATGAATGCGATGCAACTTATCTTGTGAAAGCTTTTCATTTGGGGTGGAGAAATTTTATTGTCTTTGACTGTGCCGGTCAACGTTATGTTGGATGCGGTTTAGGTCCTGGAACAAATGATGTTGTAATTGATGTTTATGACAGTGCCGGCGATTATCTTGGTTCAGGAATTGACGGCTTGTCAATCACTGTTCATGGCAATGCGCAGGATCAGCTTGGACAAATTATCAAAGAAGGCAAAATGGTTATTTATGGAGATGTTGGACAAACATTTTTATATGGCGCCAAAGGTGGAACAATTTTCGTAAAAGGGAATGCTGCCGGTCGTCCGATGATTAATTCTGTTGGTAAACCAAAAATTATCATCAACGGTACAGCCCTTGATTTTCTTGGAGAATCCTTTATGGCAGGCGATCCACATAATAAAGGCGGTTTTGTAATTGTGAATGGAATGAAATTTAACGAAGAAGGTCAAATTGTTCCATTGCCTGAACCATATCCTGGAAGCAACCTGTTTTCACTGGCATCAGGTGGAGCTGCATTTATCAGAGATCCACACAGAACAATGGTAGCGCAGCAATTGAACGGTTGTAAATTCTATCCTTTGACAGAAAAAGATTGGGAATTAATTTTACCTGTTCTAAAAGAAAATGAAAAACTTTTTGGTATCACCGTTGATGAACTACTTACAGTTGATGGAGAAATATTAAATCCGTTGAAAGTATATCGCAAGGTGGCTCCAGTGATTGAAGGCGCTCAAAAAACGCCGGAAAAAGAAGTGTTTGATGAAGACAATGCAATTAAAGAACTTGCAGAAGAAGAAACTAAACTTTAATATGGATCATTAAAAATATGTCAATAATTATTAAAAAAAACAGGCAGGCAGAAAGTTTATTAGCTTCTGTTAAAAAATTATCAGGCGTAGATGTCAGTGTTTGCTTGCAATGCAAAAAATGTTCCAATGGATGTCCAGTGTCAACATTAGCAATAACAAGACCTTCAGACATTATTAAAAAATTACAGCTTCATATGGATGAACAAATTTTTAATAGTGATTTAATTTGGATGTGCGCTTCTTGTGAAACCTGTTTCAGCCGTTGCCCAATGAAAATTGATATGGCAGCAGTGATGGACACCTTGCGACACATATCTTTAAAAAGAAAAGCATTGAAACAAAAAGGCAATGTTCCTTTGTTCAACAAATCATTTTTGAAAACAGTTCAACTATTTGGACGCACGTATGATCTTGGAATGATTGCAGCTTATAAAATGGGAACATCAACATATTTACAGGATACAAACAAATTTCCCATGATGTTAAAAAAAGGGAAAATTGCTTTATTGCCTAATTTGAAAGCAGATAAGACTTATACCAATCGCATTTTTAATAAAGCAAAAAATAAATAAGATAGCCATCAACTATAATTAAAAATATTCAGATGAAATACGCATATTTCCCGGGTTGTTCGGCAGAATCAACAGCACAAGACCAGCACATTTCAACAATGGAAGTGGCGAAAGCGCTTGGCATTGAATTGATCGAACTGAAAGGTTGGACATGTTGCGGCTCAACACCGGCGCATCATACAGACAAAATGATTTCTTTAGCTTTGCCTGCAGCCAATTTGCTCATGGCAAAAAAAACAGGTCTTGATATGGTTGTTTTCTGCGCTGCTTGCTACAACAGAATGAAAGTGGCAAATCATGAAATAAAATCCAATCCTACTATCCGAAAAGAAGTTGCAGAAGCTTTAGGCGAAGATTATGACGGAAGTGTTCAAGTGCTTCATTTCACTGAGGTTTTAATTAAAAAATTAGGTATTAAAAAATTACAAGAATCATTTACACATACTTTAGATGGACTGAAAGTTGCCAATTATTATGGTTGTTTATTGGTAAGACCTGCTGATGTTACAAATTTTGATGATCCTGAAAACCCAACGCTGCTCGATAGTTTAGTGACTATCATGGGTGGTGAAAGCATTGAATGGCCTCATAAAGTTGAATGTTGCGGTGGCGGATTTGCGTTAACTCGTACAGATATTGTTTTGGAATTATCTCATTCAATCATTGAAATGGCTGAATTGTCAGGCGCTCAATGTATGTCGGTTGCCTGCCCGATGTGTCAGATAAATTTAGATATGCGCCAAGGAGATATCAATAAATCCAAAGGAACAAAGCATCAATTACCTATTGTTTATATAACGCAATTACTTGGGCTTTGCCTTGGTATTCCTGCGTCAAAGCTCGGTATGGAAAAATGTGTCATATCACCAAAACCAATTATTGATTTAGTAAAAAAGGCTGTTTAATTTTTAAGACAAAAACGAATGACTGAAAATAAAAATAAAATGGTTGGCGCTGTATTAGTCGGTGGTGGCGGTATTGCCGGTGTTCAGGCATCTATTGACCTTGCCAATTCCGGTTATAAAGTCTATCTTGTGAATCGTTCGGCAACAATAGGCGGAATGATGTCGCATCTGGATAAAACCTTTCCTACCGGCGATTGTGCGATATGTGTAATCTCTCCGAAACTTGTGGAATGTGCCAGAAATCTTAATGTTGAAATACTTTCACTTTCCGAAATAGAAAAAATTGAAGGCAATCCCGGAAATTTTAAAGTAACTATCAAAAAATCTCCACGATATATTAATGAAAAAATTTGTAATGATTGCGGCGATTGTACGAAAGCTTGCCCTGTTGAAATAGATGATAAATTCAATCGTGATTTAGGTAAAAGAAAAGCTGTTCAGAAATATTATGCGCAGGCAATTCCAAACATGCCGAATTTATTGAAGAATGGACATGCACCTTGCAAAATGAAATGTCCTGCGAACATAAATATTCAAGGATATATTCAATTGATAAAAAAAGGTGAATATGTTAAAGCTGTAAATTTAATCAGAGAAAGAAACCCATTGTCATCTATTTGCGGACGTGTTTGCCCTGCACCTTGCGAAACTGTTTGTACTCGCAATAAAGTTGATTCTTCGTTGGCTATTCGCCAGCTTAAACGTTTTGCTTCTGATGAAGAAATGAAACTTTATAAATCAGGAGAATTAAAATTACCTGAAGAAAAAACGCCTCAGGCAAATGCTAAAAAAATAGCTATCATTGGCGCTGGTCCTGCAGGACTTACTGCTGCCGGAGATTTAGTAGATAAAGGATTTGCGGTTACGGTTTATGAATCACGGGAATCAGCCGGTGGTATGCTTCTTTACGGAATTCCGCAATACAGACTACCAAAAGAAATTCTTGATTTTGAAGTTGAACTGATCAGACGAAAAGGTGTTACATTCGTTTATAATTGCGCCATTGGCAAGGATAAAA
>Ga0209697_10001176_pt1 | contig 41564 bp, 38 predicted proteins | sample AliMusrvi5mmetaG_FD_184115 | JGI IMG/M metagenome (GOLD analysis project Ga0209697, IMG submission 184115) | Freshwater lake bacterial and archeal communities from Alinen Mustajarvi, Finland, to study Microbial Dark Matter (Phase II) - Alinen... | ecosystem: Environmental > Aquatic > Freshwater...
TTTGAACCCGACATCAATCGTAACATCCTTGTTGGATATCGAGACGATGCGGCCCTTGATAATCTCATCTTCGGTAATTTCATTGAGCGTGCTTGAATAAAGCTGCTCCATCAATGCAAGTTCAGCGGGCTCGTAGTGCGCAAAAAACTTGAGTTTTTTTCTTGCTGGTCTTTCCTTGACCTTCTTGTCCTGTGTAGTAAATGCTTCTGCCATTAATTTTTTCCTTCCTCTCTTGTAGTTAGCCGGCCAGCCGCGAGAGATATCGGCATGGGGTTTCAGGGTTAATAAAAAAGAATCTGTGGACCGCCGTAGTGTTTACCGGCCATCCTTCTGTAAATCCAACGCAAGATTATATACTATATCCACCTGGCGCTCTATCGTCAGATCCGATGTATCAATTTCGTGAGCGTCAACGTGTTTTTTTAACGGTGCATACTCCCTTTCGGCATCCTCACGATCTCTTTGCTTTATTTCATCTTCAAGCACATCAAGATCAGGCAGTTCAGCTCCATCCACGCACTTTGCAATCAACTCAGCATATCGCCGTTTCGCTCTTTCCCTGGCATCGGCAACAAGAAATATTTTCAGTTCGGCATCAGGAAAAACAACAGTTCCTATATCCCGTCCATCCATGACAACCCCGCGCTCGTGCCCAAGCTCCTGCTGCATCTCCCTGAGCCTGTCACGAACAGGCTTGAGTGAACTTATAAAACTTACCTCACGGCTTACGCGGTTATCCCTGATTTCAGCAGTAACATCGCCGCCGTTCAACAAGACACGGTCGCCGTCAAACCGTATTGAAATATCCTTGATTAAATCGGAAACGCTCTCGGGAGAGCGTCGCAAATCATCGAGTAACCCCAGCCGAAGGGCTTTGAGGGTAACTGAACGATACATTGCACCAGTGTCGATATAGGTATATCCAAGCTGCTGCGCCACTCTTCGGGCAGTTGTACTCTTCCCGGAAGCTGCCGGCCCGTCAATGGCAATGATGATACGCTTTTTCCCGATTTGCTGTTTCACACGCATTTTAATTAGACTCTCATTTTATAAAAAATATTTGCTTTTTCCAAACATATTGGTTAGATGTTAAAACCCTTGGTTTTAGTCATTCATATTTCAATATTTCTCTTTATGTCACTTCGCTGCGGCATCGTCGGACTGCCAAATGTTGGGAAGTCTACACTTTTCAATGCTATAACTGCAAAACAGGCTGAAGCGGCCAATTATCCATTCTGCACTATAGAACCAAATGTCGGAACCGTTCTGGTGCCGGACGAGCGTATGCAGCAGATTGCCGATGTCGTTCATACTCCGACACTTGTTCCTGCAACTCTTGAAATTGTCGATATTGCCGGCCTTGTAAAAGGGGCAAGCAAGGGGGAAGGACTGGGAAACCAGTTCCTGTCACATATCAGGGAGGTTGATGCGATTGTGCACGTCGTTCGATGTTTTGATGATGACAACATCATCCATGTCGAAGGCCGGATTGACCCTGCTGACGATATTGTCACTATTGAAACTGAGCTGATGCTGGCCGATCTTGACAGTATGGAACGCAGGATAGAACGCCTGAGAAAAAATGCAAAAAAGGAAAAAGAGCTTCTGCTGCAACTTGATCTTGCAGAAAAAATAATCACTGGACTCAGTGAAGGTATTCCTGCGCGAACCATCCTTGAAACCGATGAGGAAAAGGTAATGGCCCGGCAGTTTTTCCTCTTATCGTCCAAACCCATACTTTTTGCCGCTAATGTCGCAGAATCAGACCTTCCTGATGGAAACGACTATTCAAAAAAGGTTGCGGAAGTTGCAGAGGCATCCGGCGCCAAAATGCTGATTATCAGTGCGCAGACCGAAGCAGATATTGCGGAACTGCCTGAGGAAGAGCGGCCGGAATTTCTCGAAAGCATAGGGTTGAACTTGTCGGGCCTTGATCGACTGATTAAAACAGCCTATGATCTGCTTGGACTGCAGACCTATTTTACTGCCGGAGAGAAAGAAGTTCACGCATGGACGATACGTAAAGGCGCCGCTGCACCGGAAGCTGCTGGAGCAATCCATTCTGATTTTGAAAAAGGATTTATCCGCGCAGAAGTGATGTCATACCGCGATCTAATAGAGTTAGGTTCCGAGCAGAAAGTCAAGGTTGCCGGAAAGCTCCGTTCAGAAGGCAAGGAGTATATTGTTAAAGACGGCGATGTCATTGTTTTCCGTTTTAATGTATAGCTTATAGCTTTTTAACCGTTGACAGTTGTTCATTATTAAGACCGGCAATGATTAATAACGTTTCCTCTGGAAGTCCTATCGGTATTTTTGACTCCGGTATTGGCGGACTCACTGTAGTCAAAGCCGTACAGGCAGCCCTGCCTTTTGAACGGATTATCTATTTTGGCGATACAGCAAGGGTCCCCTACGGACCGAAATCTCAGGTTACCATAAGAAAGTACGCTTCTGACGATACCCGCATTCTCATGAGGTATCAGCCAAAAATGATTATTGTTGCCTGCAATACCGTTTCAGCACTTGCACTCGATGTTGTCGAAAACGCATGTGGAGCAATTCCAGTTATTGGAGTTTTAAAAGCCGGTGCTGAACTTGCAGTTAAGGCAACAAAAAATAACCGTATCGGCGTGATCGGCACGCAGGCAACAATCTCTTCAAACGCCTATGCGAGTGCAATTAACCTGCTTAATCCAGAGATAGAGGTCGTTTCAAAAGCCTGCCCTCTTTTTGTTCCTCTTGCTGAAGAGGGTTTTATCGATCATCATGCGACAAAACTTATTGCAACCGAATATCTCTCAGAACTCAGAAAACAGGAAATTGATACACTGGTACTCGGCTGTACACACTACCCCATTCTTCGTCAGGTGATTGAAGAAACAATCGGTCATGGAATCCGTATCATTGACTCTGCCGAAGCTGTAGCACTCAGGACAAAACAACTGCTGACGGAGTCGGAACTGCTTAACCCCGTCGGGAAAGCTTACGCTCCACACCTCCTGGTCAGCGATCTTCCTCAAAAATTCAGCATGCTTTATCAGCTCTTCATGGGTTCAGACATGCCGGATGTTGAACTGATTGAAGTATAACAGCCGAACAAAACCATCTCGACCTCACTCGCTGAAACACAGTGCTCTTCTTTTCGATTTTGCCTTTTGTATCCATACTTGTTACTTTCATTTTCGATTGGTGATTTTTGATTTTTGACTTAAAACGGTACAGCGTGAAAGTAAACCTCGACAGAACTTCGTCAGGATTCTGCATAGGAGTGCAGGGAACCATATTTGTTGCTGAAGAAAAACTTCAGACAGAGGGAGGATTATACTCTTTCGGCGATGTTGTCCATAATGAGGTTGAAGTGAAACGTCTGGAAGCCCTCGGACTTGTAACCGTTGACGAAAACGGTTTTAAAAAGCTCAAAAACGCCAAGGTGCTTATCCGGGCACATGGAGAGCCTCCTTCGACATACAGGATTGCCAGAGAAAACAATCTCACCATTACCGACACAACCTGTCCTGTCGTATCCCGACTTCAGCGAACGACCAGAATGCTCTATAAGCTGGGCTACCAGATCATTATATACGGCAAACACACCCACCCTGAAGTTATCGGCATCAACGGACAATGCGATAATTCCGCTGTCATTATCAAACACCCCGACCTCAGCGACCCTGAAGAGATAAAGGCGCTTGACCCTTCAAAAAAATCAGCGCTTATTTCTCAGACAACCATGGATATTCCCGGGTTTTATGAGCTTAAGGAAAATCTTGAGCGCTATTTCGCTCCAGCTGGTTCAGCTAAACAGGCCTCATGGATGGCAATCCGGGATATTGACATTACCGCTGATATGACCAAGGTACTTCCCATGCCGCAGCATGTCTTCAAAGACACAATCTGCCGCCAGGTATCAAGCAGAAACCAGAAACTCCATGACTTTTCTCTTGCCAATGACACGGTCATCTTTGTAGCAGGCAAAAAAAGCTCAAACGGCCAGGTGCTTTTCAATATCTGTAAAGCGGCAAACCCGCACAGTTACTTTATTGAAGACATCGATGAACTCCAGGACACCTGGTTGAGGAGCGCTGAAGGCAAGAGGGTTGACAATGTCGGGGTATGCGGCGCAACCTCAACGCCCATGTGGCTTCTTGAAAAAGTATCCCACTATATTGAACAGAACTTTGGAACAACTTCATGAATTCACTCTCGTTAACCATCAACGGTCAACACGTTACATCCTCACCCGATCTATCGATTCTTGAAGCTGCAACAAATGCAGGCATTGAGATTCCAACTCTTTGTTTTCAGGACTCCCTCCACGAAACGGGTTCATGCTGGATGTGCATTGTGGAGATCAAGGGAAAAAACCGTTTTGTTCCCGCATGCCACACGCTCGTATCAGAAGGGATGATCATTGAAACTGACAATGAAACCCTGAACTCGATGAGAAGGCAAAGCATTGAAAACATCATCGAAGAACATAGCGGAGACTGCATGGGACCCTGTGAGGTGTCATGCCCTGCGGGTTGCGATATTCCAGACTTTATCGCCGCAATTTCACAAAAGAATGACAGAGAGGCTCTAAAAATAATAAAGGAAACAATTCCCCTTCCAGGGATCCTCGGCAGGATCTGCCCGGCTCCCTGTGAAGACGAATGCAGAAGGCATGGAATAGATACTCCCGTATCTATCTGTTCCCTCAAACGGTATGCCGCGGATAGAGAGAGCGCAGAGCACGATCGGTTTATCCCTGAAATCGCCCCTGAAACAGGAAAAAAAGTTGCAGTAATAGGATCAGGACCAGCCGGACTTAGCGCAGCTTACTTCCTTCTCCGCAATGGGCATGCAGTCACAATTTTTGAATCCGCTCCTGATGCCGGAGGCATGATGCGCTTCGGAATTCCACGCTTCAGACTTCCCGAGAGTGTTATAGAGAGTGATATCGCAACACTGCGGGCTATGGGTGTAGAGTTCCGTTTCAACACAACTTTCGGCCAGCAAATCACTGTCGACACCCTGAAAAAGGAATATGATGCACTGTTTCTTGCCGTCGGCGCGCAAGTTGCCTTGAGCATGAACATTCCCGGTGAACACGAACCCGGAGTAATAAGCGGTATTGCGTTTCTTCGTAAAGCATCTTGCGGCGAGCAGCAGACTATCGGACAGCATGTCATCGTAACCGGTGGTGGAGATACCGCCATTGATGCAGCAAGAACAGCGATTCGTCTTGGAGCAGCAACAGTAACGATCCTTTATCGACGTTCTAAACAAGAGATGCCTGCAAACCCCTCCGAAATTGAGGCAGCGCTTGCCGAAGGTATCACTCTCATTGAGCACGCTGCTCCAGCAGCGATCAACACCGTAAACGGCAACCTTCAAATCGCGGCAATTCGCATGAAGCCTGGCGAACCGGACAATACAGGACGGAGAGTCCCGGTACCTGTCGAAGGCTCAGAGTTTACTGTAACCACAGATACAATCATATCAGCTATCGGCCAGCAAATTGACCCGTCAGCAGCAAATTCAGCAGGCATAGGTGTTGCTGAAAGAGGAGAACTGCAAGTAAATCCCGAGACTCTGCAGTCAGCAACGCCATGGATATTTGCCGGAGGAGACTGCATAACCGGCACCAATATTGCTATCCGTGCGGTTGATCAGGGAAAACGGGCAGCTCATACCATAAACCTCTTTTTAAACGGCGAAGTGCCTCGAAGACCAAAAGATTCTTTCAACTCTTCCTATGGCGCCAGAGACCAGGCACCGAAGGCATTCTATGAGGCAAAACCACCTGCGGAAAGAGTCCCTATGCCTGAATTATCTCTGGAAAAACGATCAAAAAGTTTCATGGAAGTTGCGCTTGGCTATACCGAAGATTATGCCCGTCAGGAAGCCCGGAGATGCCTCCAGTGCAGGTGCAGCGCAATCACGGATTGCCGTCTGAGAGAGCTCGCAAATCGGTTTTCGCCCTTGAAAACAGCAGAACCCCATAATCATACGGGTTTTTATAAGGCGACAAAAGCCGACATAAGCCTGGAAAGAGAAAAGTGCGTTGACTGCGGAATATGTGTCCGTATGCTTGAGCAGTCAGATGGCGATGCCGCCCTTGACAGCTCCCTCATGACAGACGGCTGTCCTACCGGGGCGATTTCCTTAACCCCTGGGTAACAACAGAACATTACTTTTTGGGAGATTTCAGGAAGTCAAAAATATGGATGAACAGAGTCGAGACAAAATGGAATATGTTCTTGAACCAGAGGCCAATATGTTGAAAAGCCTCATGCGTTGCCCCCCCTGTGAGCTGGAGATAGGCCGCATAAAGCACCAGAATAGCGGCTGTCACAAGAAATAATCGCATGACTCTTCTCAAAAAAGAGAACAGAATCATAATCGCAATGATGACCGCGATAACAAACAGAACAGGATGACCAACGAGATAGTCAATAGCTTTTTCCATAGTTACATGATCTTTGTTTAAAGATATTCCTGTAAGATAGCCGCAATTTTTCTTGAAGGAGAAGCGCTTGCAAGCTTGTCTCGAGCTGCAGTCAACTCGCGGCGCATAGCAGCTGCTGCCTCAGGGTTATCAAGAATCATTCTTGCAGTCCGGTATATCTCCGCTCCGTTAGCCTCATGCTGGATGAGTTCAGGAACAGCTCTCTCACTGCTCCAAAGTCCTTTGGCAACGATATTGGCCAGCGATATATTTTTCAGCTTGATAACCAGCCGCCCTATCAGATAGTTAAGCATCCCCGTTTTATAGACAACAATCATCGGCACACCAAAACAAAGCGATTCAAGAGTTGCTGTTCCGGAGGTTACTAAAGCAAGATCGCTGAACTGCATGACCTCATAGGCTGAACATGGTATAATGGAGAGCTCCCCGTACTGTTTCAAAACATGGTAACTGGAGTCAGTGAGATTAGGAGCGCGACCGAAAAGAAATACCACACGGTACTCCTTGTTCAGCAGGCGGGCAGCTTTAAGCATTTCAGGCAGAATATGAGCTATCTCCTGCGGACGACTTCCCGGAAGAAGGCCGATAAGCATGATATCCGGTGCTATAGTATGCTTCTTTAAAAACATCTCTCTGGAACAGAGAGAGAGTTCCGCAAGCTGCTCAATCACCGGGTGACCGACAAATTCAGCATGTATGCCATGGCGGCGATAAAAATCAACCTCAAAATCAAAAATAACAAGCAGCCGGTCTACATCTCGTCTGATCGCGTTTACACGCCCCTCTTTCCATGCCCAGACCTGGGGTGATATATAATAGATAACAGGGATGCCAAGCTCATGAAAAAAACGCGCCATCAGCAGATTCATGCCCGGATAATCAACAAGCAAAGCCGCCAGAGGTTTTTCCCTCTGTACCGCTTCCTTGAGATCGCGAATAACGCGTCGCAAGAATCCTGAATGCTTCAGTACATCGACAAACCCCATGATGCTTGTCTCTGAGCAATCATACAGCAGATCCGCGCCAAGGGCCCGAAGTTTCTCGCCGCCTATACCGAACACCTTGACATCAGGCCTTGCCTTCAAAAGTTCGGCTATCACTCCTGAGGCATGCATATCACCTGAAACTTCACCAGCTAAAACAAAAAGCTTCTTTGCCATCAAAAAAGAGAGATAATTGGATGAACGACAGGGAAACTGTATTTTGCGACATATTTATCACAATATTGAATGACTATGTTTCGATTTCCATTATATCAAAATCAATAAAGAATGCAAGTTAAATTCGGTACGGACGGATGGCGCGCGATTATAGCAAAAGATTATACCTATGATAACCTGAAACTGGCAGCACTCGCTTCTGCCCGCTACTTTCTTAGTCATCCAAACAGTGCAAGGGGTGTATGTGTCGGGTACGATACCCGTTTCATGTCAAAAGAGTTTGCCCAATATACAGCTGAAGTATTCTCATCACAGGGACTGAAGGTCTATCTGTCAGACAGTTTTGCTTCAACTCCCGCTGTCTCTCTCTATACAAAAGCAAAGCAGCTTGCAGGTGGAATTGTCATTACCGCATCCCACAATCCCTCCATATATAACGGCTTCAAGGTCAAGGCCTCCTATGGCGGTCCGGCTCACCCGGAAGTGATTGCGGAAATTGAGAATATCCTTCCTCAAATTGATCCGCAAACCAAGATAGTAATTGATAATAAACTGATCGAGCTGACTGATATGAAAGGTTTTTATCTAACCTATCTGAAAAGCAGCATTGATCTTCCGCTTATTCGCGAGTCCAGAATAAAAATTGCCCATAACGCCATGTTCGGCGCCGGTCAGGATCTTATCACTAGCCTGTTTGATGAATCGATGCTCAGCTGTTACCACTGCAGCATCAACCCTGGTTTCGGAGGCATTAATCCCGAACCTATTCCTCAGTATATCACAGAATTCATCGAGTTCTTTAAAGAGGTTGAGCCGGATGTCGCCATAATCAATGACGGGGATGCTGACAGAATAGGCATGCTCGATGAAAACGGCGCTTTTGTGGACTCCCACAAACTTTTTGCCATTATTCTCAAGGATCTTGTTGAACAAAAGCATCAAACCGGCGAAGTTGCCAAAACATTTGCCCTTACCGATGTAATCGACAAAATCTGCAAAAAGTATAATCTTGTCATGCATGAACTGCCGGTCGGATTCAAGCATGTCAGTAAGCTCATGACAACCAACAACATACTTATCGGAGGTGAAGAGTCCGGCGGTATAGGCATTACCTCATTTCTACCTGAACGCGATGGTGTATACACCGGCCTGCTGATCCTTGAAATGATGACCCGCAGAGAAAAGAAGCTTTCAGAGCTTGTTCAGGAACTCTACGATGAATACGGCTTTTTCTGTTATAACCGACTCGACCTGCGCGTAAGTGACGAAATAAAACAGGCTATTATTGACCGCGCTTCCACAGGCAGCCTTGAAAACATTGCGGGATACAAAATCCTGAAATTCAATAATCTTGACGGCTACAAATATCACTTTGAAGGTGGATGGATGCTGATACGGCCTTCCGGAACAGAACCGGTACTGCGCCTATATTGCGAAGCGGATTCACAGGAAAAAGTTGACAAGGTCCTTGCCTTTGCCTCAAAACTTGCCTGATAAGCCATTGGGCAGAACGTAATGAATGACGATTTTCCTGGATTATCAAGCAGGGAGATCGTCATTTATCGTATACCTGATTTTATTTGTGAATACCAGCGCATGAATTATAGTGTTCTGACGTCGAAACAGGTGATCAGTCAAATAGGTTACCTGGGAGATAATGCCAAGTGTATGAGTTTACAGCAAATGCGGAAAAGGCAGCAATAGCCGGCGCAGTGAAAAACAGTGCATTGCATAAATCAGGTATGGCATCGAAAGAAGAGTCGTTCAGATCCCTTGTTGCTGAACATCAGGAAATGGTAATCAATACCTGCTACAGGTTTGTCTTTAACCGGGAAGATGCTGAAGATCTTGCCCAGGACGTTTTTATCGAAGTATACCGGTCTCTTGAACAGTTCAGGGAAGAAGCCAGGCTATCGACATGGATATACAGAATCGCAGTCACAAAATCCCTTGACCATCTGCGCCGTTTGAAACGAAAAAAACGGTTCAGCTCATTAAAAAGGGTCATCGGCATTCAGGATCCATCCTCTGACATCCCAGCTCCTTTCAGTGAAAACCCGGCTGCAGCATTTGCGGAAACCGAAGAAGCCCGGGTCTTACAGGAGGCTCTCGGCACTCTCCCCGACAGCCAGAAAACAGCGTTTCTTCTCAGCAAACAGGAGGGCTTCAGCAATCAGGAAATTGCTGATATCCTCAAAACATCGGTATCAGCCGTTGAATCTCTGGTACACCGCGCAAAAAGAAACCTTCACGACAAGCTCTATGGATACTACAAACAGCAATGATTTTATTGCAACCACAAGGTTTTCAACTGCCTGTCGTCAGATATAATGAAACAGGAAATTATGATGAAACAGCACAACAAAAATACTGAAGAACAGGTCGCTGAGACCATGAAGCTGCTTGACGAAATGAAACCACTGGAGGTTAATCATTTTTTCAGAGCGCGGCTGATGCAACGCATAGAGCGGGAGTTCGGACCCGGGGCAAAGCACTCAATTACTTTTGCTGGCAATCGCTTCGCTTTACGTCTGGCATTTTTTGCGCTGCTTATTATTATCAATATCGGTGCCACACTGCTCTCCGTTCAGCATAATAACCGGGGGACAACATCAGTGTCCACCATCAGCGAAATGCTTGATAAACTAAGTGACGACTATACGAGTCAGGAATTTGCTTACTACGACCAGTCTGCCACCTATGCGGCTGACACCGTTCCAAATGAAAACCAGACGCCTTAAACGCTAACCTGTATTTTGAAGACAACTACTTGAATTGAGTGATAATTGACTCACAATAAAAAAGGAGATCCGATGAAAAAAACCATGATGATGTTACTCATGTCGGCCTCGTTGCTTGGTTTTGGCGGTGTTGCCTTTGCTGCAACTGATTACAGCCATGCAACCGACACGGAACTGGCAGCTCTTCGAGGAAAAATGAAAAATTCACCCGTCGAAGATAGGATGGCTTACCACCATGAATGGCAAAAAAGACTTGCAGAGCTTGGACCTGATGACAGAATGCCTTACATGAGAGGACCCGGGGGAGCGGGAGGAAATTGGCAAAATTGCGGGAATCCCTGGATGCAGGAACGTCTGGGACTGAACGACAAACAAAGCGCTCAAATGCAGGAACTGCATAAGAAACACTTCAATACTATGATTGCTGAGAAGGAAAAACTTGCAGCATTAAACGGCGAACTTCGACAGGAATCGATAAAAAATCATCCTGACAAGAAAAAAATCGATGTGCTTTCCGAAAAAATCGGCAGGTTGCACGCCAACCTGGCCCACCTGAAAAGCACTCACCTGGCTGAACTTGCCACAATACTTTCACCGGCTCAGATCGAAAAAATGCAGCCAATGATGGGGCCGCGTCAGATGCGTTGGAACTGCGGGATGAGGGGTAACTGCGGCATGATGCCATAATATAACTCAGCCCTTTTGAAAATAAGCAGGCTCATCAAAACTGATGGCCTGCTTGAAATTATGCTTTACATTATGAACTTTTTTACTTCAAAACGCTTAATCACCTCCGCGTTTGTACTTCTTGTTCTGTTCAATGGAGCACTGCTCAGCGTTCTCTGGATGCAGAACACGCCCAGACCGGAGCCGCCCCCAGGAGGCCGCCAATTCAATCATGACAATTTTTTCGCAAGGCAGCTCGACCTCAATGCATCACAGACTGTCACTTTCGAAAAACTGCGTCAGGAGCATTTTCTAAAAGTCAGACCGGAAATAGAGAGCATTGCCTCGCTAAAAAAACAACTGGTTGTGGAGTCGCTTAAGGATAAGCCTGATACTAAAACAACTGAATCCATTGTTGCCTCAATAGGCGTTCATCATGCCGCCATAGAGCGTGAACAGGTTATTCATTTTCATCAGCTGACCAAACTCTGCACACCCGAACAAAAGGGCCGGTTAAAAGAGGTGCTTGAAAACATGGCAACCCGCAAATTGCACCATGGAGGCAGAGGGCGATGGGGTGATGCCCCTTCTGCTGTCAAAGGAGATTGCAATCGACCTCCGCGATAACATAAGAGGAGAAAACAGGTTAGAAATCAGGCCCGCCTGAACTTATTGCCCACCTTCACGGCAACAAGCCTCGTCTCTTCCCGGAAAAGCGCCATGGCAAACGCAAGATAAAGCAGAAGCATGGCTGCTTTTATGCCAACGATCGTTCCTGCCTGAAAGAGCTCCGGTCCGACAGCAAACTGAATCCATCCCAGTGCTGTACCCGCCACAAACAACAGAAAAAGTTTCAGCCAGTCATAGCTGACGGGAAAGACTTTAAGCGAGTACCACGCCATAACAAGGCACATAACAGCAGTCCCGGCTACAATAGCATACGCAGCACCATCCATACCTCGTAATGGAACAAGCCACCAGCAGAAAAGTGCAGTAACTGCCGCACCGGCAAACGTGACAACAGGCAGATATCGGGTATTACCTGTTATAAGAATGCCAGCGGAAAGATTGGTCGATACCATATCAAACACATAACTCAAAAAAATCCAAGGCAATATGGAAAGCCCTATCCAGTAACGGGGAGGAAGCAGGTAAAAACTGCCTGCATAGTGATAGCGTACAAGATCAGGAACAAAATAAGTAGCTGCCAGGGCAAGAAACATGGTAACAAAGGTTGAAATACTCAGCACATGCTGAAAGAGCTTTTTAGCATCCGGATCCTTTGCATGCTGCAGAAAAAAAGGCTGCCATGCAAAACGAAATACCTGGATAAAAAGCTGCAGTAAAACCCCGAAAGCTGCAATCCTTCCATAAATACCTACAATATCAGAGGGCTGATAGCCCTTCCCATAGATCTGTTCTATCTGTGAAACTGGTATGCGGATTAAAATATTCCGGTCAATCAGATGAATCAATAGCCCTGCAATCCCTGTCGGTACATAAGGCAACCCTATGCGAAGCATTTCACGCAACTGCGTAGCCGAAAAGAAAAGTCTGAACTGACTGAACACAGGAATAACGAGCAAAAGACTGACCAGAGAGCCGAAAGCCTCGGCAATAAAAACCCCGGACAAACCGAAATGCAGAGGGACAATAAGAATCACTGCACTGACAACGACAGCAATCACCCCGACTACCCTGGCAATGGCAAATTGCAGAGCCTTTCTTTTCAATCGAAGTTCTGCAAATGGAATAACCAGAAGAGTGTCAATCCACAAAATAAGTGCGGCATACCGGACAAACGTAAAATCAGTAGTCGATAACCCGATTAATTGGGCAATAAGTGGAGCAAAAAATACTACACCCAGTGCAAACAGGGTAGAGGTAACAAACAGGGTAAGAAAGGCCGTTGAGAAAAGCTGCGTTTCATCCCGATCTTTATCGGCCGAATCTGAAACCACTTTGAGGTATGAAGTCTCAAGCCCATACGAAAACAATACATTGGCCAGAGCTATGTTGGCATAGATAATGGTTTGCACACCATTATCAAACGTTGAAAGTTTATTGGCGTAGAGGGGAACCAGCAGATAATTGAGACTGCGAGCCAGTATGGTACTCGAACCGTAGATAACGGTATCTTTGAAAAGAAGCTTTAACTTTGAAAGCATGCAAAAAATAAAATCAAAAAAAACTTAACCATTACCTTCAGCCGCCGTCCCTGTCACTCCGGAACCATTGGCCGCCTCCTTTTGCTTCCTTATAGCCTCCGCATCAATCTGAAATCTTCCATCTTTCTGAATAACAGGAATTCTTGATATAACCTCCTTGAGATGGCGCTGTGCTTCCGCCTGCTGTTCTTTAAGCTTTTCAAGTTCATCACCATGCAGACCCACAGGATTATCCTTATCAATCAGCGAATCCTTAAACGACTCTATTTGCAGGTTTTGCTCCGTTTTCATGTACCCTATAAACTTGGTGAACAAAAAAATAAACAAGGAAAACACCGAAAGGGATAACGCCATAACGAGAACCCAGCTCATCGAATCAAAATTCATTTCCGTAACGTTATGATTAGTAAACCAAATGGTAATTACCCAATTTAGCCGATATTACACTTTATAAAAAGAGTAACTGATTTTCTTTTATTTATTGAAGCACATATTCATAACGATAGCATGAATACCTCATCTCCAAACCAGTACATTACGCAAACAGGAAGAACAATTCTGGAACAGGAAGCTCGTGCCATTCAACAGATTGCTGAACGGCTTGACAGCAGTTTTTCCGAGGCTGTCATGCTGCTCGTCGCATGCAAGGGAAAAATCATTATCTCCGGCATGGGGAAATCCGGCATTATCGCCCAGAAAATTGCAGCAACCATGTCGTCCACCGGTTCAACAGCCCTTTTTCTTCACCCTGCAGATGCTGCTCATGGAGATCTTGGTATCGTCAGCCAGGATGATGTTGTTATCTGCCTGTCCAAAAGCGGCACCACGGAAGAACTTAATTTTATAATCCCCGCACTCAAGCAGATCGGCGCAACAATCATTGCCATGACCGGCAATAAACGATCGTTTCTTGCCCTGAACGCCCACATTACCCTTGATACCGACATAGAAAAGGAAGCCTGCCCTTACGACCTTGCCCCGACCACGTCAACCACAGCAATGCTGGCCATGGGAGATGCGCTCGCCATCTCGTTGATGCAGCAGAAGAATTTCACCCAGAGGGATTTTGCGCTCACCCACCCCAAAGGATCACTCGGACGAAGGCTGACCGTAAAAGTTACGGATATCATGGCAAAAGACAACGCAGTACCATTCGTCAAAGAAAATGCCTCTGTCACCGACCTGATTCTTGAAATGACCTCGAAACGATACGGGGTAAGTGCTGTTGTCGATGAAGAAGGACGCTTGAGGGGCATATTTACCGACGGCGATCTCCGGCGCCTTGTTCAAAGCGGAAAAGAGTTCCTTAGCCTCAGTGCAGGCTCAGTCATGACTGCAAACCCGAAAACAGTCTCTACCAGCACCATGGCCAAAGATTGTCTTGATATCCTCGAAACCTACCGCATAACGCAGCTTCTGGTCTGCGACAGTGAACAGCATCCGGTCGGCATGGTTCATATTCATGACCTGATAACCCTTGGCCTCTGACAGATCGTTATGAACTCAACGCTGGGTAATCGGTATACCCCTCAGGCCCGGACATATAGAAGGTCGTCATATCCGCTTCGTTGACCGCAGCACCGGACTTCCATCTCGCAACCAGATCAGGATTGGCAAGGAACGGCCTCCCCACTGCTATCAGATCACACTTTTCCTCTGCCAGATCACGCTCCGCACGAGCGGCATCGTAGCCGCCAGAGAGAATCAGCTTCCCGTTAAACTCGTTACGGAACGTTGCTTTGATTGAGGCAGGTACTTCCGGCGCACCCATCGATGAGTGATCGACCAGGTGGATGTAGAGCAGACAGCGAGCACTGAGCTGCCTTGCAAGATAGGTATAATCAGCCTCCATAGCCGGGTAGAGCGGCATATCATTGAAAATGCCGTAAGGCGACAGGCGGATGCCAACCCTCTCCTTGCCGATAGCCTTGCTCGCCGCGTCAGCGACTTCGAGCACAAAGCGGGAACGGTGCTCAATAGTGCCGCCATAGTGATCTTTGCGCTGATTGGAAGTAGGCCGGATAAATTGCTCAAGCAGATAGCCGTTTGCGCTGTGCAGTTCTATACCATCAAATCCGGCTTGAATAGCGTTTCTCGCGGCCTGTGCAAACTCTTCGATAGTGCTTTTGATATCTTCATCACTCATTGCCTGCGGGACGACATACGGTTTCATACCCTCGGCATCGGTGTATATCTCACCAGCTGCAGCCACTGCTGAAGGTCCCAGCAGATGTGCACCAGCAGGTAAATTAAGAGGATGACCGATTCGTCCACCATGCATTAACTGGATAAACAGCTTTCCGCCCTTAGCATGAACTGTTTTAGTGACAAGCTTCCATCCATCTATCTGCTCCCTTGAAAAAATTCCCGGAATCCGTGGATAGCCCAACCCGTTTGGAGAAGGAGATGCGCCTTCAGTGATGATGAGGCCTGCCGAAGCCCTCTGAGCATAGTACTCAGCCATAAGCTCGCCGGGAAGATTGCCTATTGCCCGATTGCGGGTCATCGGTGCCATCACCAGATGATTTCGGAGCGTGAGTGAACCTATTGTGGTTGGTGAAAATAGCTGCTGCATGACGTTTCCCTCCTGAAAAATGAGCCGATTTTCTGAACTGCAAACAATTAACTTGATACCATACCAACTCTTTGAGCGAGGAAAAAATTCAAAGGAAGAAACAGAATAACCGTTAAAGGCGCATTTTCATGAGTTTTCATGTGCATCGTGTATGCTAACTTTTAGCTGATAGACATAGCCTTCTCCATGAGCCGTAAAATCTATCCCTCAGCCGGCAAACGCTTTATAGCCTGTTCCAGCTTTGAAATTTCATCGCGCAGGTAGGCCGCTTTTTCATACTCCATCTGCACAGCAGCCTCCTGCATTTCAATCCGGAGTTCAGCTGCCATGGCATACGTTTCCTGAGGCGTCAGCGTCTCAATGAGGCCCGACAGCAGCCTTTCAGGCTTTGCCTCAAGGCCGAAACGCTTTCTGCGATAGCGCTCTTCCGCATCAGCCACACTGGTGGTATCAAGAACCTGATCAAGCGATTTTATAATTGACTGCGGAGTAATGCCATGATCCTCGTTATACCGATGCTGAATCGCACGACGCCTTGCGGTTTCATCGAGCACTTCACGAATGGAGCGCGTCAGAACATCGGCATAGAGCACAACAAAGCCCTCAACATTACGCGCCGCCCTGCCGGCAATCTGCATAAGCGAACGGGTGTTGCGCAAAAAGCCCTCCTTATCGGCATCAAGAATAGCCACAAGCGATACTTCGGGAAGATCAAGCCCTTCACGAAGGAGGTTAACCCCCACAAGCACATCGATATCCCCCACCCTGAGCTCCCTGAGAATCTGTATGCGCTCAAGACTTTTGATCTCCGAATGCAGGTAGCGCGAGCGTATGCCCGTTTTCCGGAAAAAGTCGTGCAGATCTTCAGCCATTCTCTTTGTCAGCGTCATGACCAGAACCTTATGACCTTTGCCTGTATGGATACGGATTTCAGCAAGGAGATTATCGATCTGCCCCGCGACTGGACGAACTTCAACCGGAGGGTCAAGCAGACCTGTAGGACGCACAAGCTGTTCGACCACCACTCCGCCTGAACGCATCAGTTCATGCTCGCTGGGGGTGGCGCTGACGCAGATGACCTGCGGTGCCATCTCCTCAAACTCCTCAAAACGAAGCGGGCGATTGTCGAGCGCTGAAGGAAGCCTGAAACCGTGCTCAACAAGAATGGTTTTGCGGGAGCGGTCGCCACCGTACATGCCGCGAATCTGCGGCAGCGTTACATGGGATTCATCAATGACAACAAGATAATCCGAAGGGAAATAATCAAGGAGGCAGTAAGGCCGCTCACCCTCTTTGCGTCCGGAAAGGTGCCTTGAATAATTTTCAATCCCCGAACAGTAGCCGAGCTCCTTGATCATTTCAAGATCATAACGGGTCCGCTCCTCAATCCTGCGGGCCTCAAGAAAGCGGTTTTCATCACGATAATAATTCAACCGACCTGCAAGCTCGTTTTCAATTGCCAGCATGGCGTCTCCGAGCTTCTCCTCATCGGCGACAAACTGCCGGGCTGGATAAATAAAGGCGTAGTCTTCGACCCCAAGCACTTCCCCGCTGTTGATTTCAAAGGTCTGAAGACTCTCTATCGTGTTTCCGAAAAACTCTATTCGAAGAGCAAGCTCTTCATGAGCAGGAACAAGATCAATAATATCACCCCTGACCCTGAACTTCCCCGAAGTGGGCTGGACATCATCACGGATATAATGAAGAGCTATCAGCTCTTTGAGAAAAGCATCCCGATCTTTTTCCATTCCGGAACGCAGTTCAAGAATCTGGGCCTTCCAATCTTCAGGTGAACCAAGACCATAAATGCAACTGACAGAACTGACCACAATAACATCCTTCCTGCCACTGAGCAACGCGCTGGTAGTTTTGAGACGCAGGCGTTCAATCTCGTCGTTTATGCGCAGGTCTTTTGCTATATACTTGTCAAGCGCCGGCAGGTAAGCTTCAGGCTGATAGAAGTCGTAGTAGCTGATAAAATACTCAACGGCATTATCGGGGAAAAACTGCTTGAGCTCGCCGTAGAGCTGTGCAGCAAGGGTCTTGTTATGGCTCATCACCAGCACAGGCTTGTTGACCTGGGCAATGACGTTTGAAATGGTATACGTTTTGCCGGAACCGGTAACGCCAAGCAGAGTCTGGTATGGATTACCTGACAGGACTCCCTCGGTAAGCGCTTCGATGGCTTTCGGCTGGTCACCTGCCGGACTGTATGGACTTACAAGCCTGTATATTCCGCTCCCGTTCCCCTGCATAAACAACTCTCCTCTCTTGATAGTATTTCGTATTCCTCTTTCACGCGCATAAAAAGAACTATTAAAGCAATTTGTTAGTTCTTACGCAACATCCACGGGTCATTACCTTCCAATTCCGCCGGTGTGTGAGCTTTAAAATAGAGCAACTTCTGCAACGGTGTAACATGAGCAGTGCTCCTTCAGTTTCCAGACTGTATATTAATGCAAAAAGGTCAGTGATGAAGGTTGCAATTATGCGCTTTATATCCGATTATTATATTTTTTTTTACAACGGGGCAATTTCAGAGGTTCAGAAACCACCGTATCCCTTTGTTTTCGATCGGGATACCCTTTTTACATTTAATATCATGCAGGCCCATGTTAAACGACGTTAAGAACTATCCATACAAGACGGTTTCGGGAGATCCTCTCAATACAAGAATCTATACTCTCGATAACGGGCTGACCGTTTTCATGAGTACACTCCGCGATGAGCCAAGAATATATACATCAATCGCCGTAAGGGCAGGCAGTAAAAATGATCCGGCAGAGACAACGGGCCTTGCTCATTACCTTGAGCATATGCTCTTCAAAGGAACGGATTCAATCGGTGCTCTTGACTATGCAAAAGAGCATACCGAGCTTGAAAAGATTTCGGAACTCTATGAACAATACCGTTCAACCGCTGACGCGGATAAAAGAGCTGCGATATACAAGGATATTGACAGCATTTCAAATATTGCCGCCAGCTATACCGTACCAAACGAGTATGACAAACTTCTGAACTCCATCGGGGCTCATGGCACCAATGCCTACACCTGGGTTGAACAGACCGTCTATCTCAACGATATTCCGTCGAACAAACTGGGCCAGTGGCTTACCATTGAAGCGGAGCGGTTCCGTAATCCGGTCATGAGACTTTTTCATACCGAACTTGAGACCGTGTATGAAGAGAAAAACATGACTATGGACAGTGACGGCAGGAAAATATGGGAGAGTATGTTTGCTGACCTTTTTAAAAAAAACACCTACGGCACCCAGACCACGATAGGCAAAGCAGAACATTTGAAAAATCCTTCAATCAAAAATGTTCTAAACTACTACCACACCTACTATGTGCCGAACAACATGGCGCTCTGCATTGCAGGAGATTTCGATCCTGATGCAACGATAAAACTTATCGACGAGAAGTTTTCGGTACTGCGGCCAAAGGAGATTCCTCTCTATACGCCTGCTGTGGAGGAGGAAATAACGGAGCCATCCATCATCACGGTTACAGGCCCGGAATCAGAAGAGGTTGTTATAGGGTTCCGGTTCAATGGAATCAACAGCCCGGATGCTGATTACCTTACCCTTGTTGACAAAATTTTATATAACCAGACAGCCGGACTTATTGATCTTAACCTCAACCAGCAGCAGAAAGTCCTTGATGGCGGCTCGATGCTGGTGATGATGAAAGATTACTCCGCGCATATGCTGAGCGGAAAGCCAAGAGAGGGACAAACTCTTGAAGAGGTGAAAGAGCTGCTGCTCAACCAGCTTGAGCTTCTCAAAGAGGGTAAATTTCATGACTGGCTGCTCGAAGCGGCAATCAATGATCTGAAAATTGAGCAGCTTAAACTCTATGAAAACAACAAGGGGCGTGTAGAAGCCTATGTTGATTCATTTATATGGGGTATGGCCTGGCAGGAACATGTCAGTCAGTTTGAACGTCTGCAGAATATCACAAAAGAGGGGCTGGTAGCGTTTGGCCGGAAGCACTACGGCTCAAATTATGTCAGCGTTTATAAAGCGCACGGCGTAACGGAGAGTGAAGCCAAGATTCAGAAACCACTGATCACTCCTCTCACGGTGAACCGCAATACCGCATCACCATTTGCGGAAAAACTTCTGGCTCAGAAATCAGAAAAAACCGAGCCATGCTTTCTTGACTATACAAAAGATATCGAGTTTTTTGATGTCAATTCGAGCATCAAACTGCATTACCTGCAAAACCGGGAAAACGAGCTTTTCTCTCTTTACTATGTGTTTGATATCGGGAAAAATAACAGCAAAAACATTGAGCTTGCACTTGACTATCTCTCCTATCTCGGCACCTCAGCCCTCAAACCGGCAGAGTTCAACGGAGAACTTTATAAAATCGGAGCAAGCTTTTCGGCTTTTACCTCCGATAATTACGTCTACCTCAAGCTCTCAGGACTTCAGAAAAACTCTTCAGCCGCAATTCGACTGCTTGAAAATCTTCTTGTTGACACCGAGCCTGATGAGACGACGCTTGAAAAGCTGAAAGCGGGAATAGTGAAAGAGCGGGAGGATGACAAACTTTCGAAAAAGAAGATACTCTTTGAAGCGATGGCCAATTACGCGAAGTATGGCCCCGTCTCCCCCTTCACCAACGTCCTGAGCAATGAGGAGCTCGAAAAAATAAGCTCCGGGGAGCTGCTGGAAGAGATTCAAAATCTGCTGCACTACCGCCACCGTGTACTCTACTACGGGCCGGACGCCTCCAGTACAGTATTGACTGAACTGCGCTCGGTCAGGCACTACCCTGAATCATTCAAGAGCGTTCCCACATCCGACCCTTACAAGGATCTTGAGCAGCTCGATAATCTTGTCTATGTGGCTGATTACGACATGACCCAGGCTGAAGTTATGCTGTTGACAAAGGATGAACGATACGATCCTGCAATGGTGCCTCTGGTAACCCTCTTCAACGAGTATTACGGCGGTGGAATGTCGTCAGTCGTTTTTCAGGAACTCCGCGAAGCAAAAGCTCTGGCTTATTCTGTATTTTCAGTCTTTAAATCGCCAAAACAGCAGAAAGAGCACAACTATATTGTCAGTTATATCGGCACCCAGGCAGACAAGCTGCCCGAAGCGCTCGATGGCATCAACACACTGATGAATGAACTGCCGAAATCGCCTGAATTGTTCGATTCGGCACAAACCGGTATTCTGCAGAAGATATCCACGGAACGACTGACCAGAACCGAGGTTCTGTTCAATTATGAAGAGGCTGTAAGGCTGGGACATGACTATGATATCAGAAAAGATATTTATCGTGATGTTGCAACCATGAGTCTCGAGGATATTGAAAAATTCCACAAGGCGCATTTCAAGAACAAAAAGCATGTCATGCTGGTGCTTGGGAAAAGAGAAAATCTTGACATGGAGACGCTGCGAAAATACGGAACAATAAAAGAGCTGTCGCTGAACGAAATTTTCGGTTATTAAAAACGGCCGGCTCGAAAACTGCCTGAGGTTTGCATGAATGAGGGGTATTATTGATAGAATGGAATGAAGATTCTCAATCGTTACATATTCAGGCAGTTTGCAAAGACATTTCTCTTTACATGCGTAGCTTTTGTGTTCCTGTTCGTTCTGATCAATATGGTCGAGAAACTTGATGATTTCATGGACAGGCACCTCAGCTTTCTGGAGATTGCCCGATATTACCTTCTTTCGGTACCTTCTACCCTGCTGATAACATCTCCCGTTGGTGTACTGCTCTCGTCCATACTTGTGGCAGGAAAACTCTCAGCTTCAAGCGAACTTCCTGCCATTCGATCTGCAGGGGTCAGTATGCGCCAGTTGCTGATGCCTTTTCTGGCGGGCGGGGTTATTATCTGCTGCATAAATCTTATCAATGCCTGCTGGTTGGCGCCTGAAACATTTAAAGGAATCTCTATCATTGAGCAGCATTTACAGAATAATTCAGAGCACCCTCAGAAAAGAGAGAATCTGCATATTCTTGAATCGGGCAACCGTATTGTGTCGATAAAAGACTTTGATGTTGCGAGCTCAAACGCAAGTGAAGTTTCCGTAGAGGAATTCAACGGCTCTCAACTCAGAATGCGCACAGATGCTGATTCCATGCGCTATGACTCCAGAATCGGAGAGTGGATCATGCGGAATGCTTCAACCCGCCTGTTTACCGGAAATAACGACCAGCTGAAAACACTGCCCCAGCAGCGAATAAAGCTCAGCATGACACCGCACTCACTTGAAGAACTTAATCTGGAACCGGATGAAATGAACATCGTCCGGCATTACCTCTATCTTGCAGAGAAAGAAAAAGCAGGATTTTCAGGGCTTGAACGATCCATGGTCAAGCTGCATTCAAAGATCGCCCTGCCATTTGCCTCTATCATTATCATCCTGATTGGTGTGCCCTTGTCGGCAAAAAAGAAGCGCGGAGGGCTTGCGTCTGAAATCAGCGTCACACTGTTCATAGGGTTTCTCTTTCTCGGACTGCAGAAAACAATTGCGATTGCAGGATATCAGGGAATTTTAAACCCGATGCTGGCTGCATGGATGCCGAATATTCTCTTTCTCGGTATCGGGTATATAATCTATAAAACCGCAATAGATTAAAAAAGCAGATGCATAGAGAGACACCGCGATGTATTGTTATGATGACGGATTTCGGTCTGAATGACACCTATGTCGGCCAGATGAAAGGAGTCATTCTTTCACGAGTCCCTTCAGTTCAGATTATTGATCTTACGCACTCAATCTCACCGCAAAACATTGTCCAGGGCGCTTTCTTTCTGGGCAAGTCGGTTCCTTTTTTTCCGGAACAATCAATTATTCTCTCTGTTGTCGATCCGGGAGTAGGATCATCTCGCCGGGCAATCGCTGTTGAAACCGACACACAGACCTTCCTTGCGCCGGATAACGGTCTGCTCACTGCTATTTTTCAAACCCGGAAGATAACGCGCTGCGTAGCCATCACAGAGCAGCAATACATGCTTCCTCTTCAAAGTTCAACCTTTCATGGCCGTGATGTTTTTTCGCCCGTCGCGGCGCATCTGGCGACCGGTGGCTCAGTTCAGGAACTTGGCAACGCCATTGAGCTGAAAGAGTGCATGACAATTCAAATGCCGGAGTGCAACAGCTGTGATAACGGAGAGTCATGGGATGGTAGCGTCATCTATACCGATCATTTCGGCAATCTGATCACATCTCTGGACTCAACACTCATTGATACAGGAAAGCAGTGGATGGTAAGGGCGGGAGCGTGCAGCAACATTCCGCTTGTCACCACCTATAGTAATGTGCCTGATCAACAACTGCTTGCCTATACGGGAAGCAGCGGCATGATAGAGATCGCTGTCAGAAACGGCAGCGCGGCAGAGAGGCTGGGGCTGAAAGAGGGATATCCGGTGAAACTCTCAAGAAAATCCTTGTAAGGCAGCCATGCAAACAGAAAAGGATTCCAGTCAGTTCTATGCTGTCTGGAATCCCTACTCTTGAAAACAAAGAAACGGATATAGTGACTGAATCTATCAGCTTCCGATGTACTCCTTGAGAATTTTGCTGTATGCCGACTGCCTTAAGCGGCGTATTGCTTTTTCCTTGATCTGACGGACTCGCTCACGGGTAAGCTTGAATTTCTCTCCAATCTCCTCAAGAGTCAGAGGGTTGTCCATGCCGATTCCGAAGTAGGACTTTATAACGTCGGCCTCTCTCGGGGCAAGAACAGAGAGAGAGCGCTCAACTTCAAGCGTTAAAGAGTCACGGTTAAGACCATAATCAGGGAGATGACCGTCATTCTGCAGAACATCGAGCAGACGGTTATCGTCGCCCTGAGCAAACGGTGCATCAACCGAAACATGCCTTCCGGCAATTTTAAGCGTATCGGCTACATCCTGGGAATCCATCTCGAGAAGGGTTGCAAGTTCCCTGGTATTGGGATCACGTTCAAATTCCTGCTCAAGCTGGCTGTATGCCTTGCTGATCTTATTGAGAGTACCGACCCTGTTCAGGGGAAGCCTTACAATTCTCGACTGTTCGGCCAGTGCCTGGAGAATCGACTGACGAATCCACCATACCGCATAGGATATGAACTTGAATCCACGGGTTTCATCAAAACGCTTTGCTGCCTTGATAAGACCGAGATTGCCTTCATTGATCAGATCGCCAAGGGTTAACCCCTGGTTCTGATACTGTTTTGCGACAGAAACTACAAATCGTAAATTGCCTTTAATCAATTTATCAAGCGCGCGCTTAGCCCTTTTGTATTCGGTCGTATCGACCGGCATATCAAAACCCTCTTTGATTGCCTTGGTCAATTTGACCTCATCTTCGGCCGTCAATAAATCATATTTTCCTATTTCCTGAAGGTAACGATCGAGAGAAAGGCTCTCGCGATTTGTTATCTGTTTGCTTATTTTAAGCTGCCTCATGTATGTCTTCTCCCTTGCGAACTTCAGCGATTTAAACCTGTCCTGTGGCTGACTTGATACTGAAAAAACCACAAAATATCATTTCAGGGTGATTAAATCTAAAAAAACGATGCTTTTATTCTCTCTCAACATAGAGATATATAAAATTATCATATAAAAACAACAATGTTCAATCTTTGAGTACAGTTAAATTGATGTTTAGTTTTGCAAGATTATCCTCAGCTTCCTTGAGTTTTTCACGCTCTTTATCAATTACTTCAGCTGGAGCATTGTCAACAAAACCTGAGTTTGAAAGCTTTTTGCGTACCGAACTGACATATGAAGAGATATTATTAATCTCTTTCTGGAGTCGTTCTCGCTCCTTTTCAAACGATATTAACCCCTCAAGCATTACAAATAGTTCATTACCCTCAACGACAGACCCGGCAGCATGGCGCGGCTTCTCTTCGTCTGTCATCAACTTTGGTATACATTGGCCAAGCACGGCTACAAGCGCAAAATTGGATTCAAATATCCGGCGATCGACATCGCTGGAAGGCCAGAGTAGAATTTCAGCTTCGCTGTTGTGCGGGACACCGAACAATGAGCGAAGACTGCGAATTTCGGTAATCAGTTTCTGAATCAGGGTGAACCCTTGAACATCCATAGTGCGGAACTCCGGATCGGAAAGGGGCATAGATGAAAGAGCTATACTCTCAACTGAAGAGCGCTGAAGAATCTGATGCCAAATCTCGTCGGTGATAAAAGGCATGACGGGATGCAATGCCTTGAGGAATCCCTCAAGAACATGAACAGAAAGGCAAACAGCTTTTTGGGCTTCCTCGCGCGTCAGATCTCCGGAAAGGTGAACTTTGAGCGCTTCAAGGTACCAGCCACAGTAATCACCCCAGAAGAAGTCGTAGAGCAAACGGACAATATCGTTAACCCTGAACTGAGTGAAAGCGGTATGATAGCGGTCGAGCATATCGTGATACCCCGCAAGAAGCCACTGCCCGGCCAGATCAAAACCACCTGAACGAGGATCGAAATCCTTAAAAACTGCTGCGAACTCTTCGTGATTGGCGAAATACTTCTCGCGCTGCATAAAGACCAGACGTGAGGCATTCCATATTTTGGTGGCGAAATTCCGGCCGAGTTCACATTTTTCCTCCCCGAACAGCACATCCTGTCCCAGAGGAGCAATATAAATGATGGTAAATCGAAGGGCATCGGTGCCATAGGTGTCCATGACCTTGATAGGATCGGGGGAATTGCCGAGGGACTTCGAAAGTTTCCGCCCTTTCATGTCACGGATAATGCTGGTGAAATAAACATCACGGAACGGCACCTCTCCTTTGAAATAGAGCCCGGCCATAATCATTCTGGCCACCCAGAAGAAAATGATGTCCGGTCCGGTTACCAGCGTATCGGTCGGATAAAACGATCTCAAGTCGTCATTGTCACTTTTGGTATCAGTCCATCCAAGCGTTGTAAGCGGCCATAGCCAGGAAGAGAACCATGTATCGAGCACATCATCGTCCTGCACAAGCTTGTCGGTACCGGCAAGATGACAGGCCTCTTCGTAAGAGGCTGCAACCCAGACCTTGCCCTCGGTGTCGTACCAGGCAGGAATACGGTGCCCCCACCAGAGTTGACGCGAAATGCACCAGTCCTTTATATTTCCCATCCAATGGCGGTAGGTGTTGATCCAGTGCGGGGGATGAAAGCGGATTTCGCCTTCATTGACAACTTCGAGCGCCCGCTCAGCCAGAGGCGACATTTTTACAAACCACTGCTCGGAAAGGTATGGCTCAACAACGACATCCGCCCTTTCGGAATACCCTACATTGTGTTCATACTCTTCGACCCGGACAAGGTTGCCCAGCTCTTCGAGATCCGTGAGAATTTTTGTACGAGCATCAAACCGGTCCATACCGGCATAGCCGTACTCATCGGTCATTCTGCCGTCTTTGCCGACAACCGATATTGCCTGAAGATTGTGGCGCTTGCCGACTTCATAATCATTTGCATCGTGTGCCGGGGTAATTTTCAATGCACCGGTACCGAAGTCAATATCGACATAATCGTCAGCGATGATAGGGATATGCCTTCCAGCGACCGGCACTATGGCAAGTTCTCCGACCAGATCAAGGTAACGGGGATCACGGGGATTGACAGCAATGGCCACATCGCCGAGAATGGTTTCGGGCCTGACGGTAGCAATGGTGATGAATCGTCCGGGATGGCGGGCAAGAGCGTACTGTACATAGACAAGATTATCGCGACGAGGCTTCATGATAACCTCTTCGTCGGAAAGTGCCGTCTGTGAAACCGGGCACCAGTTAATGATGCGGGTACCACGGTAGATCAATCCGTCACGATAGAGGGTAATAAATGCATTGACAACAGCTTGTGAAGCCCCCTCATCCATTGTGAAGAGGTTACGCCGCCAGTCGCATGAAATGCCGAGGCGACGAAGCTGCTTGAGTATGAGACCGCCGTACTCGTCCCTCCACTGCCAGACATGGCTGAGAAACTCTTTTCGACCGAGATCGTGGCGGGTTATCCCCTCTTTTTTAAGTTTTCTTTCAACCACAGTCTGGGTCGCTATACCGGCATGATCGGTCCCTGGAAGCCACAAGGACTCATGACCCGTCATTCGATTGTAACGAATAAAAATATCCTGCAGCGTGTGATTCAGAACATGACCGAGCGTAAGACTTCCGGTAACATTGGGAGGAGGCATCAGAACGGTATATGGAGTTTTGCCGCTCTCCAGAACACTGGAGCTTTCGGCATGGAAACTGCCTATCGCCTCCCAGTGCGAACTTCTCCAACGGTCTTCTACATCGTGATGGTTATAGGTTTTTTCCAGATTGAATGACGCCGTTGGATCGCTCATGATAAAAAAATCGGTTACTGCTGATAAGTGAAAATGTGAATAAACGGATTGACCTGATTAAGCTTTCTTTTCAGGCATTGGGCGTTTCTCGAAGATGGAGTCAATAAGACCATAATCGAGCGCTTCCTGTGCATTCATCCAGCGATCCCTTTCTGAATCCTCCCTGATCTGCGTTACGTCCTTACCGGTATGACGTGCAAGGAGTTCATCAAGCAGGTGCCTGATCTTTTCGATTTCACGCGCCTGAATAATGATATCAGTTTCCTGTCCATGTGCACCGCCGGAGGGCTGGTGAATCATAATCCTGGAGTGAGGCAGCGAGGCTCTTTTGCCCTTTGCTCCACTTGCAAGAAGAAATGCGCCCATGCTTGCCGCCATGCCTACACAGACTGTGGAAACATCAGGACGGATATACTGAATGGTATCGTAAATCCCAAGTCCTGCCGAGACACTTCCGCCAGGGGAGTTCACGTAGATATAGATATCACGCTCAGGATCCTCTGATTCGAGAAAAATAAGCTGGGCCATAATCAGCCCTGCGACATGCTCGTCAATACCGCTGCCAAGAAAAATAATACGTTCGCGCAACAGCCTTGAAAAAATATCGAAAGCTCTTTCGCCACGTCCTGACGTTTCTATAACCATGGGAACAAGAGTGTTTGTAATACTCTCTTCTATAGCTCCCGAATACATTTTTTTGGCATGATGCTCAAAACCAAAATTAATATTTGCCATAACTGCCCTTTCGTTAGAATTTTGAAAACCTCTCTTAAAATCAGACCGGAGATGCATTGCCTTTACTCATAGAACCGAATTGCCGAGTTCCGGATAGAAATAGTTAAAATACGTAGTGATAACAACAAATCAAGAAATCAGGTTCCAATTAGCAAAAAAGGATGGTTTTGACCAAAATGGAATTAAATTTCACTCTTTGAAAAATCAATGATTAAAAATATAGAGGAACATGCAGGTACGTCTCATTGCCGTCACAGCTCCGCTTATCCAGGTTGAAAACCAGCCACTCTCTCCTGAAGGGCTTATGGCCTACTGCGCAAGAGTATCGAGCCCTCACCAGGAAACTCCTGATTATGAAAAGCTTCTCGCCTATTGTATAAAGCATAAACACTGGAGTGTTTTTGAGATGGTGGATATGAGCGTTGAAATTGTGACATCAAGAGCTATCTCTCCGCAGATTCTCAGGCACAGAAGCTTTCAGTTCCAGGAGTTTTCTCAACGTTACGCGGAAGTGCAGGAAATTGAACGCTACCAGCCAAGAAGCCAGGACAGCAAAAACAGGCAAAACTCAGTGGACGATCTTGACGAATCGACAAAAAACTGGTTTGACGAAGCTCAGGAGCGTGTTGCCGGGCTGGCGCTTGAAGAATACAAAAGCGCTCTTGAAAAGGGAATCGCCAAAGAGTGTGCAAGAGTGCTCCTGCCTCTTGCTACCCGGACAAAACTCTATATGAAGGGATCCGTAAGAAGCTGGATACACTATCTGGAGGTTCGAACCGACAAAAGCACACAACAGGAACACAGGGAAATTGCCATTGCAATCCAGAAGATATTCATGGCACAGTTCCCCGTTACTGCCGCAGCACTCGGCTGGCTCTAAATCTTGAGCATACTGAGGAGACTGACCAGCTCGGTTTTCAGATCCCTGCGATGAATGATCCGGTCAAGAAACCCATGATCAAACAGGAATTCAGCGCGCTGAAATCCTTCGGGCAGATCCCTTTTGATAGTATCTCTGATCACCCTGGGACCTGCAAAGCCTATAAGAGCTTTAGGTTCGCTGATATTGAGATCGCCAAGCATGGCAAAGGAGGCGCTGATGCCTCCCATAGTAGGGTCGGTCAAAAGAGATATGTATGGCAGTTTTCTTTCACTGAGACGGGTAAGACGGGCGGCCGTTTTAGCCATCTGCATGAGGCTGAAAGCGCCTTCCATCATTCGGGCTCCCCCTGACTGCGAAATTACCAGAAGAGGAGCATTGAGCTCAAGTGACTTGTCGACAGCGCGCGCAATTTTTTCGCCTACGACCGATCCCATAGAGCCACCGATAAAGCCAAAATCCATTGCTGAAATTACAAGGGGCTCTCCGCCGCTGATTCCGTGAGCATTGCGGCAGGCTTCAGTTTTACCTTTTTTTTCGATGGTATCGTAGACCCTGTCTGGATATTTTTTGGTATCAGTAAAACCAAGGGGATCTGCTGCCCGCAACTGGTCATCAAATTCGGAATACTTACCGTCATCAAAGAGAAGGGAAAAATATTTGTATGGGGATATTCTGAAATGGTGATCGCACTTCGAACAGGTAAAAAAATTATCTTCAAGCTGTTTTTTATGAATCATCGCTCCGCACTCATCACATTTCCACCACAACCCTTCCGGCATATCACGCTTGTCGGTCGGACGTATTGAGGGATTTACCCGTTTAAACCAAGCCATTTTCACAATTAGGAGTAAAGGTTATACATTAAAGCTCAAGATATAAAGTCCGCATGAGAACTCAAAAACAGCCTGTACAGGCTTCTTGTCACAGGATTTTGAACCAGGAGCGATACCATTAGAATACTTTTTTACATAGCGTTACTTATAGCCGCTTTTCTGCAGGATATGACTGCACCTCCAGCTGCCGATGCCGCAACAATAATCTATCCCGACACCCTTGAACTTCCACAGCATCGTTTTACCCTGCGACCTTTTATGAGGCCGGCAAGAAAGACTGTTGGTCTTGCCCTGTCCGGCGGTGGAGCCAACGGTCTTTCACAGATAGGGGTCCTCAAGGCGCTGGATGAAAAGGGAGTCCCTGTTGATTTTATAGCAGGGACAAGCATAGGGGCCATTATCGGAGGTCTTTACAGTTGCGGTTACAGTCCTGATAAACTTGAAGAAATTGCCCACAGCCTTCCCTGGCAGTCAATTACGTCTTTTACGAATGATTATTCCCGATCAAATATTTTTCTTGAACAGCAGCGAATCCGTGACCGGGCATCCATCGCACTCAGATTCGAAAAGCTGAAACTTCTCATGCCGAAATCGATTAATTCCGCTCAAAAGATAACCGAAACTCTCGATTTACTAACTCTGAACGGTATTTATAAAAATACTGGTGATTTTTCCTCTCTTCCAATCAATTTCAGAGCGGTAACAACTGATCTGGTGTCAGGCAAGCGGATCACTCTCAGCTCCGGCGCTCTTTCAGAGGCAATACGGGCAAGCAGTACCTTGCCGATTCTTTTCGAACCGGTCATACGTGACGGATATGAGCTTGTTGATGGAGGGCTTGTTGCGAACTTACCTGTCGATGAACTCGAAACGTTCAACGCACGCTATAAAATAGCGGTCGATACCCATGGCAGCATGTATAAAACAGGTGTAGAACTTGATCTTCCATGGAAAACTGCTGATCAGACCATGACCATTCTGACAAAACTGCAGTATCCTGCCCAGCTTGCTCAAGCAGATATGATCATAACTCCTGATCTCAGTGACCATAAGGCTACTGATTTTTCTGATATAACAGCTCTCATTGAGAAGGGTTATACAAAAGGGAAGATTCTTGCGGAAACCATAAAACAGAACCTTGTAAAAGAGAGTCCCGGCAGCACCGCTATAGGCCGGTATAGAAAAACAATCCAGTTTTCCCATGAGAGTCCTGAATTCAGGGAGCACTACCTCATTGTTTCGGGAATAGTGAGAAATGCTGCCGAGCCGGTAAAAGCCCTGCAGAACATCCTGGCGACAGATCTCTTTACAAGAGTCTATGCTGAACTGGACAACCGCAAGAAGAGAGTTACATTTCACCTGGATCCGCTTCCAAGAATTAACAGCATAAGCCTTACCGGAGGGCCGACAGATGCGCTTACCACGGAAGAAATAGAATCATGTTTCAGGCCTGTAACCGGCCTCCTCTATACCAACGCATCAGGAACAAAGGCTTTAGAGGCTCTGATAAGCAAATACAGGAGCAAAGGGTTCAGTCTTGTCACGATAGAAAGCACCTCATTCAGAGAGGGCACACTACAGGTAAAGGTCTCTTCAGGAAAACCGGATGGTATAGAAATTCATCAGAACAGGAACATCACCGGAATCAGCTCCATAACGCGTGAAATAAAAATTGACACGACAGAGGCGTTGAACTCCAAAAAGGCTGAAGAGTCGGTCGATAACCTTTACGATACCGGGTCATTTAATGGCGTTTCGCTTACAACAGTAACTGATACAAAAAATACGCAGCTAAGGTTCTCTCTTGAAGAAAAACCGCCCTCTGTACTCAGGCTTGGATTGCGTTATGATGAAACAAACAATGCGCAGTTTCTTCTTGATTTCAGAAACGAAAATTTTGGAGGGACCACAAGCTCAATCGGTGGATGGGTGATAGAAGGAAAAAGAAACAGCTCGGTAAACGTTGAGTTTAACATCCCGCGCATAAAATCGTCGCACTTCACCATGTCATCCAGAATCTTTTATGACAGTCATCTCTTTGATAACCGCGATATAACCTTTTCCAAAGCGCTCTTCAATTCGCATTCCAATGGATCGAGCACCTATGGAATTCAGAAATATGGAATAAACTCAGGGTTTGGCACAAGGATCAATAAAAACGGGCGGCTTATTGTGGACATGACCTACCAGAACTCTCTCTCCTATCCGGAGCAGGTAAATGGAGGTCCACTGTCGACAGCAAATAGCACCCTGATGACGATAGGAACACAGTTTACTCTTGATTCGAGAGATGATCCACTGATTCCGACTTCCGGCAACTATACGAACTTCAGATATTCAAGTTCTTCGGAATCGTTCAAGGTTCATGATGTGTTTTGGCAGTTGTCCGGAAGGCACGAAGAGAATATTGCGCTTGGAAACAAAACAACCCTGCAGCTCTCCGGACTATTCGGCATCAGCAGTGTCAGCGTGCCACTCTCAGAAAAATTTTTCCTTGGAGGACCAGGTTCCAGTTACAGCCAGCAATTCTTCGGGCTTAAAGAAAACGACCTTCCAGGCAACGATATTGCCGCATTTGGAGTACATCTTCGCTACAAGCCTTCGATCGATCTGCTGTTTCCGACATCGATTGTACTCCATTACAATGTCGGGAATGCCTGGGATGACAGGGATGAAATCTCTTTCGGCCAGCTTATTCACGGTGCCGGCACCAGTCTGATATGGAAAACGCCTATCGGTCCGGCAAGGTTCACCGTTTCAAAAGCTTTCGCGTTTCTTAAAAACGCAACAAATCCGAGCACCTCATCGCTTGGATTTTCTGATACCATCTTTTATTTCAGCGTCGGCCATAACTTTTGAGCATAACTTTTTTGTATTTTCACGCACATCCTCAACACTGAAACCGAACCACACTCATGATCAGGGAACAGCAATACTCATGAATACCGTAAAAAAACCTCACATACTGGTCTGTAATGATGACGGCATCGAAGGCGAAGGGATTCATGCACTTGCGGCTGCCATGAAGAAATTAGGCCAGGTTACGGTTGTAGCGCCTGCAGAGCCGCACAGCGGCATGAGCCATGCCATGACATTGGGTGAGCCGCTGAGAATTAAAAAGTTTTTGAAAAACAATCATTTTTTCGGCTATACCGTTTCAGGAACCCCGGTCGACTGCATCAAGGTAGCGCTGAGCCATATTCTGCCGTCAAAACCAGACCTTATTGTGTCAGGCATCAACTATGGCAGCAACACGGCAACAAATACATTATACTCGGGCACTGTTGCTGCAGCTCTTGAGGGATCTATTCAGGGAATCAATTCTCTTGCATTCTCTCTGACAACCTATGAACATGCCGATTTTACCTATGCCGCAAAATTTGCACGAAAACTCGCAAGAAAAGTGCTGATCGAAGGACTTCCTGCGGATACCATTCTTTCAGTCAATATCCCCAATGTGCCGGAATCCGAGATCAGCGGGATTGTGATTACTGAACAGGGACGGTCGCGCTGGGAAGAAGATGCCATTGAACGACATGATATGTTCAACAACCCTTACTACTGGCTTAGCGGCACGCTGAAGCTGCTCGATGAGGATATCAGTAAAGATGAATTTGCCGTGCGACAGAATTATGTGGCTATTACCCCGCTTTCGTGCGATCTGACAGCACATGGATTTATAGGCGCGCTTGAACAATGGAACATGCAAAAATAAATAGAGTGAATACCTTTCTTCTTGATTACAAACATATTCTGACGCCAAAAAAGGGATTTTCGAAGCTGTTTCGGGACTATACTTCAGAGGGGCCGGAACGTTCAGAATTGATTGCGGAGTGCTTTCACCTCGATTATCAAAAAGAGGCTGATTACTACCGGCAGCTTGGCATGCTCGGTTCAAGAAGGTTTGACCGGGAAACCATTACCCGGATTCTTGCAAGGCAGAACACTCGCTACGGGTGTACAGAGCTCCACCTCCGGGAGATCGAAAAACTCCAATCCCCACGATGTATGGCCGTGGTCACCGGACAGCAATTAGGACTTTTTACCGGACCTGTCTACACGATCTATAAAGCTCTTACGGCCATTATTTTTTCTGAACGCCAGAAAGCGATTTTTCCGGAATATGATTTTGTACCAATATTCTGGCTTGAAGGTGAAGATCATGATTACGCTGAATCAGCCCACACAGCAATCTTTTCTGAAAACCAGATTGTTCACTTCAACGAGGAGACCCATAAACGTCTTCCTGACCAGATGGTCGCCACAACCAGCTTCGGTGAAGAGATCAGACGTACCGTTGAGGATTTTATAAAGCTTCTGCCGGATTCAACTCATAAAAAGAGTATTGCAAGCCTGCTGACAGATTACTATTGTCCGGGAAACACCTTTGAATTAAGCTTTGCTAAGACCATGATGCAGCTGTTCAAAGAACAGCCGCTGATTCTCCTTTCGAGCCAGGACCCGGAGTTCAAACGACTTTCCGCCGGCATTTTTCTAAAGGAACTCTCATCATCTCCAGCATCCTCATATAATGTTATTTCGCAGAGTTCCCGTCTGGAAAGCCTCGGTTATACTGCACAGACAAAACCAAGAACGGTCAATCTTTTTTATATAAATCAACATGGACAGCGTCAAAAAATAGAGCACACTTCGGATGACTCTTTTTCCATTGTTCCGGACAAACAGCACTTTTCAAAAAACCAGATACTTGAACTTTGTCAGGATCACCCTGAACGGTTCAGCCCCAACGTTGTTCTCCGGCCAATTGTTCAGGATTACGTGCTGCCGACTTTTGCATCTATCGCCGGACCTGGTGAAATAAGCTATCTGGCACAGTACCGGAAAAATTATGAGCATTTCGGCATTTCTATGCCATTTATTATCCCCCGGGGAAGCTTTTCGCTGGTTGAGCCGAAAATCAGCAAAATCATGGACAGGCTGCTCAAGGTAATCGGGAAACCCGGATTTTCACGCAAACAGATTTACCATGCAGTATTCGGCGACCTTCAGCTGGTGAAGAAAAATGCGGTTGGTATTTCAGAAAATCCTCAGCTTGACGCACTGTTCGCGCAGGTAAAGGAAGAGATCCTTCGATCGTTTGCAACTCTTGGGCCTGCAATTTCGAAAATCGACCCTACTCTTGAACCACTCTTAGCGGCATCAGGCGTGCAATCGACAAAAATTGTGGAAGCTATCGAACAGAAAGCATGGAAAGCAAGCCGGCGGAAACATGAAGAGCTGCTGGAGCAGATCATTAAAGCGGAAACCGCACTTTTTCCTGAAGGGATGCCTCAGGAAAGGATGATCAATATTTTTTATTTTCTCAACAAATACGGAATGGAGCTCATTGACACGTTGAAAAACCTGCTGAACGGTCATTCAACCGAATCGCATATCATTGTCGAATTGTAGCGGGAAAAGATAGGTCACCCTTCTCATGACGCGGGATGCATACCGCAGGACTGAGCTTCACCAGACTTTTCTTTGTCATCTTCCTGCATCATATGACAACAGTTGCACACAATAAGGCGAAGGTCATCAGGCGAGGCGTCATCACAGATTTTCTTAACCGCCGCTTTTATCTCCTGACGGTAAATCCGGCTCTTTGGCGTTTGAATCCCTCTTTTTTTGTTGATATACTGTGATACGGCTGCAGGAGTAACACCAAGTTTTTTTGAAGCCTGCGACTGGGTCATTCCCGTCTTCACAAGCTCGATAGCAAGATCAGCCCTGATTTGGGGAAGATAATACCATACGGCTTTTTCACAGGGAAATATCACGATAACACTATCTTGAGATTAAAGGAATAGTATAGGAATTATATTCAGAATATTCCCCGAAACAATGACACTCTCTTTAAAATCCATTGGCAGCTGGTCTGTTCTCTCTCTGATGATAATGCAGTTTATACCATTGAACCGCATCAATCCACCCGTCGTTTCTGACATTCAAACCCCATACGCCGTCAAGAACTCTCTAAAAAAAGCCTGCTACGACTGCCACTCCAATGAAACCGTGTGGAGAGGCATTGCTTATATCGCTCCTATATCATGGATGTTATCATCAACAGTCTCAACAGGTCGCAATGTTGTGAATTTTTCTATATGGAACAATGAAAAAAGAAAACTTAAACAGGCTGAAATCATAAAAGTTATTGCGGAAGGCCCCCGTCACCGGCAGTTTTATTATATCTGCAACCCTGAAAAGCAGTTAGACGCGCGGGAGAGAACAATGATCATGGAGTGGCTCAATAAGCCGGCACATGAACAATCACCTCATATTAAAAATTCAGGGTATAACCGTCAGGATAAAACCCTTTGATGATCTCAATCGCTTTTTCAGGAGAGTCCTCAAGATAAATAAATCCAAGATCTTCAGCGCTGATGTACCCTTTTTCCTCAAACATGGTATCGCGAATCCAGCGATAAAACCCTTCCCAGTAGCTCTTGCCGATCAGGATTACAGGAAACCGTTCGCTTTTGCCTGTCTGTATAATGGTAATGGCTTCCGATATTTCATCAAGAGTACCAAACCCGCCAGGCAAAGCAATGAATGCCTGGGCATATTTTAAAAACATCACCTTGCGGACAAAGAAATACTGAAAACTCACCAGTTTATTATGATCGATGTATTTATTCGGTTCCTGCTGGTTTGGAAGCTTGATATTAAACCCGATTGACGGGCCGCCAGCGGATTGAGCGCCTTTGTTAACAGCCTCCATAACTCCTGGACCGCCTCCAGTTATAACTGAAAAGCCCTCAGCAGCAAGTAAACGGCCTACCTTTTCAGCGAGCGTATATTCGGGACTTCCAGCGGGAACCCTTGTTGAACCGAACACGGTAACTGCAGGGCCGGCATCTGACATCATTTCAAAACCACTGACAAATTCTGCCATGATTTTGAACACCCGCCAGCCATCAGCCATAAAGTCACTTTCCCGGTTGACAGCGGGAATAGGCAGAAGAGGCTTACTTAAGCCGTGATCCTCTTTTTCTGAAGCCGGACGATAAATATCCATTTACTTTTATCCTCACAATATCAACGGTTACAGTTCCAGAAAATTCCTGATAATTTTTTTCCCTTCACTTGTCATGATGGATTCGGGATGAAACTGAACACCGTAGAGAAGCAGTTTCTCTGAATCCATTCCCATGATCACCCCGTCTTCAGTCCATGCACGAATAGAGAGGGTATCGGGAAGTGTTTCCCTCTCAACGATGAGAGAGTGATATCTGGTAGCTACAAATGGATTTTCAATACCGCTGAATATCCCCTTGTCGTCATGGTAGACCATTGAGGTTTTGCCATGCATGATATTTGCTGCCCGTACCACTTTTCCACCAAGGGCGGCACCGATAGACTGATGCCCAAGACATACCCCCAAAAGAGGGATGCTGCCCGATACAGCAAGAATCAATGGCACAGACACACCGGCATCATCAGGAGTACCGGGACCTGGAGAAATAACAATCTTTTCAGGATTACGCTCTATAATTTCAGCAACAGAAAGTTCATCGTTGCGATATACCTCTACAGTTTCCCCGGATTCACCAATATATTGCACCAGGTTATAGGTGAAAGAATCATAATTATCGACGACAAGAATCATGCATACTCATACTTAGAAGTTATACAAATAAAGAGTCCCTGCTCTGGGCTGCAGCAACGAAACGCAACATGGACTCATAAGCGCTGCTCATCAGTATATTGCGGCGCGCCATAACCTTCTTTGCTGTTTCAACGGCTTTTTCAATAGCATAGGGTTCAAAACCGGCGCTTCCACCCCAAGAAAAAGAACTAACCTCTTTTGGAGGAAATCCGGCGTTGAACACATTGGCAGCTGTGCCAACCACGGTTCCAGTATTAAACATGGAGTTGATGGAACTTTTACCGTGATCAGCCATCAACAGCCCAAGAAACTGGAGTCCTGTCATCTCATCTCTACCATTGAGAAGAAGCTTTATCGGACTGTAGTTATTTTTTAAATCGCTCGTATTCGTCCCTGCGCCGAGATTGCACCAGGAAGAGATATAGGAGTGCCCCAGAAAACCATCATGCTGCTTGTTCGCAAACGGCTCAATAATTGAGCCCTCGACCTCTCCTCCGATTTTAGAGGCCGTTCCTACGTATACATTACTATAGAGATTAGCACCACTTTTAACCCTGGAACGGGGAGCCAGACAGACATTCTGCATCAGCACCGCAAGTGGATCAACAATCGCTCCCTCCCCGACAGCCACAAATCCATCATCGGCATCAAGCACTGCACCAGCGCGCACGACTGCTCCTGGGGCCACATAGATGTTTGAAGGGTTGACCAGAGCAGCAGAGGGGTGGACGTTGCCTGCAATATGGCCAAGTTCAAGCGTTTCAGCATCACGCAGCATTTCGTCAGGATGGAACGCTATCACATCCCAGATATGGCGAATGATCCGGAAACCGGTGACCGATTCACTCGCAAGTTCTGCGGCCAGACGGGATGTATCAATCAGATCGGGCATCAAGCCACGTTCATCTTCAATAAAACGGCGATGAACCCTGGCAAAAAGAAGATCATCTTCCTGCATATACGCTTTACCGGGTTCAATGGCACTCTCAGTTATCATTGCCATGACTGCCTCACTACAGACCAGTCGGCCGTTAACCAGCAGCACCTCATCCTCTTCAACCTTGTTGATCACTAAAGCCGGATGCTGTTCTGCATAATATGGAGCAAGATAGCGACGCAGATGCCAGGTGAGCTTCACTCGCCCCTTGATCGAGTGCTCGAGTTTTGCCTGAAGTGAACGAAAGCCGGTATAGAGTCCATACACCGGCTTAAGGCTCACAAGGGGCTTGAGCTCAAGAACCCTGATATCTTCAAAAACAATTACCTGCATTTAGTATGTGACCTATGTTACTTTTTATTGCCAGCAGCTGAATATTACAGTACCCGACAGGAAGCAGTGCTGCTCTTATCTCATCTTTAATTTCAACCCGACCAGAACGCTGCTGCCTGATAATTTGAACTCGCTACTGTTATCAATAAAATTGCAGGTACCGGTTCCAAAATAGCGGTACCGGAGATCAATCGCCGCTATCTCACTGATCGGAATGAGAACACCGGCACCGACCTGATAACCAAGCACTGAACTGCTTACATAATTGACAGCAGTGACACCTGCATATCCAATACCGGCAGTAACATAAGGACTTAGTTCATCCGGATCACTGAAATCATAGTAACCATTAAACAGAACGGAGACCACGTTAATCGCTCCAATCCGGGTGGTTTTGTTTTGCTGAAGACCAGCTTCCACTTCTACCCGGAAACCATCAAAGTCTCGTCCCAAAGCACTCTCAACAGCATAACTGGCGCTTGTCGGAAATGTCCCTTGCTGGATTTGTGTGGCCGGATTATTGAGTGTTATGTTACTGAACAAAGATGCCCCGATATTGCCGCTTACGTAATATGGAGTATCAACAGCTTGAGCCGAGAGAGCGAGCATCCCCATAAAAAAAGAGACACAAAGAATGGAAAGATAATTTTTCATAACACAGTTTGAGTTTGGTTATAAGCCGCAGGTATTGGCGTACTATCCTACTTTGTTCTATCCCTGAAATTGAGAAATTTTGAGCATTTATTCATCGGTTTGCAGAATAAATATAAAAAAAGTCGGCTTAGCTAGCGCCCTTTAATCTTTCCCTGGAATAAGTTAACAGTCTTCTTACACGAAGCTTCATTACCTGAGATTATGATCTCCCTGAAACGCTCTTTATCTCTCTGATAGAGGCTGGTCATAGAGCATTGAGAGTCCTTCCGGAACAACGGAAATTTTGATTTTTCCTTGAATGTTATCATAAACCTCTCCATCCAGATGCATGACATCTGTAGTCGGCATTGTGAGTTCAACAGCCTTCGCCTTGCAATAAATCACCTTTGGATCGGTGATATGGGTGCCGTTAATATACTTGAGCACATAGAGGAAAAATTCAAGTTTAGTGACTGCCTTGAGAATACACACATCAAGCAACCCGTCGGAGAGTTCTGAATGAGGTGAAATCTTGAATTTGCCCCCTTCGATTTTGCCATTTAACACGGAAAAAGCAAAAACAGGCCCGTGAAGCTCCATAAAGGAGTCTTCCAGTGTTATTTTAATCTGCATGTCTACAGAGGCATACCCGGCAAGCACACTTAAAAGTGCATACACGTAAGAGAGCTCCCCTTTCAGCCATGGAGCACCTTTAACAGCTTTGGCTACCCTGCCTGTGAAACCAAGACCAAGGGAGTTGATAAAATACCTGTGATCAGTTTTACCGAATGAGACACTCCCCAGATCAACTTTTTTACTCTGTGCATTATAAAAATGGCTGATACCGGTAGTTGCGGTGTAGGAAGGATTCAGCGTTTTAATGAAATCATTAGCTGAACCTATAGGCAGAATCCCAACCGTTATCTCTGTTTCCGCCACACCATTAACTACTTCATGAAGAGTCCCGTCGCCACCACATGAAATCAGGCATTGCTGTTCAGGAATAGAGGAACGGGCAATATCTTCCGCATGTCCTGCATGAGTAGTGGTAACCATTGAGGACTCTTTATGCCCTGCAAGAAGTGCATTAAGCCAGGAAACCCTGCCGGCAGCACGACCTTTATTAGCTGTAGGATTAAAAATAAAAAGGTAGCGGGAGCGCTTTATCATAAGTGAATAGAGAAAAAAAGAAGAGTGTTATGTTATTCCCCGAAGACCTCTAATTCGACAAGAGGGTATTCTTCAAAAATCCGGGAAAGAATCTGTTCAGATGCAATGAAAAGATCGCTCATTACCCTTTCAAATTCTTTAGCGGTGCCATAATAAGGGTCAGTGATTTCCTCGCCGGAACGACCGTCAACAAAATCCATAACCATATGCACCCTTGGCCTTTCGGCAGAAATGAACGAGCTGCATATTTCTTCATAATTGTCATGATCCATCACAAATATCCAGTCGTAGGCATAAAGATCCAGATCATCTGTACAGCGCGCACGAACTGAAGAAATATCAATACCAAAAGCGGAAAGTGCTTCTATTGCCCGATAGTCAGGAGCAGAGCCTTGCTGGTAGTTGACGGTACCTGCGGAACTGACCGAAAATATATGCTGAAGATTATGCCTTGCCAGCAGAGAGGAAAATATTCCTTCTGCCATCGGAGAACGACAGATATTTTCATAACAGATAAAAATAACACTGATGGACATAAGCTGTTCATTTAGACTTTAAGAACAAAATAACAGAGCCCCGCTGAAAAATGAATTTGCACCAAAAAGTGTGTAATAGCTTACCAGAAAAGAAAATACGGCAGCAGGAACGAATAACGCAATTTCTTTTTTCGACGTACTTAAACCATGAAAAGAGTGTTTTTATGCAGAAAAAACGAATTTCATTGGTATTTTAGAAAATAAATCGATATTACAACCTTGAATACGTCGAGGAAGTGATGATTACTTTTATTCGGATAATTGGAAGCATGCGGAGGAATATATAAGCTCACTTGCCGTTTACATTACTTCGAACATTGAATAACCCACATGATAACACAATGAAAACAGAAGCAATACAGAGCCAAAAGTCAACTCTTGATTTCGAAAAGGAGATCGCTGCTTTAAAGACGAGAGTTGCAACTCAGGATATGGAACTCACAAGAGTTTCTACTGCAATCGCAGAAAAAACCAATGCCTTGCGGAATCTTCTTGACCAGATATATGCATTGGAAATTGATGCCGGCGTCAAGAGACTTATGACTGACTCATGCCTCAGCTTGATTGAGACCGAAACAATCGAAAAGCGACTCAACATTGAGCTGACTGAAACTGACTCTATTTTTCTGTCAAGACTTCAGAAAAAGCACCCCAACCTCAACCAGCGTGAACTTAGAATAAGCCTGCTTGTAAAATTGAATTATGACACTATTGAGATTGCCCGTTCTGTCGGGATATCGACAAGAGGCATGGAAAGCATACGATACAGGATGCATAAGAAGCTGGGGCTTGGAAAACACCAGTCAATCAAGACCTACCTTTCTGAGCTCT
>Ga0209697_10001180_pt1 | contig 41421 bp, 29 predicted proteins | sample AliMusrvi5mmetaG_FD_184115 | JGI IMG/M metagenome (GOLD analysis project Ga0209697, IMG submission 184115) | Freshwater lake bacterial and archeal communities from Alinen Mustajarvi, Finland, to study Microbial Dark Matter (Phase II) - Alinen... | ecosystem: Environmental > Aquatic > Freshwater...
AAGTAACCGAGCAGTGGAAAAGCTATGTGAATTACTAACCGATTCCGAAACCATTTATCCAGGAACAGAACTTAGGCTGATCTACAAATTAGCGACAAATTAATGTGCGAGAGATCAGGATGTCTGAAATTACACAGCCTTTTGGAACTTTTACATAGAGCCATAGGCCCGGTTCATTTTGTAGGGATGGAATTTATTCCATTCATTGAATGTTCAAACACAATCCAGGAGAGCCGTAGGCTCGGGACATATTGTGCTTATATGTGTCAGATTACCAAATACAGATTATATATGGCCCGTGCCGATGGCACTCAATTATTATATTGCATCCCTTTCGCCGGATTGAAATCCGGCGTTACAACATGCATCATTCCTACGGAATTGCAGAGCCATTGGCTCGGGACATATGATGATAAAGCGATTCAACTTGTCAGAGCCGTAGGCTCGGTTCATTTTGTAGGGATGGAATTTATTCCATTCATTGAATGTTCAAACACAATCCAGGAGAGCCGTAGGCTCGGGACATATTGTGCTTATATGTGTCAGATTACCAAATACAGATTATATATGGCCCGTGCCGATGGCACTCAATTATTATATTGCATCCCTTTCGCCGGATTGAAATCCGGCGTTACAATATGAGCCATTGCTAAGGAATTGCAGAGCCGTAGGCTCGGCGGATTTTGTAGGGATGGAATTTATTCCATTCATTGAATGATCAAACAAATGCATGAGAGCCGTGGGCTCGGGACATATTAAATCTTCAAATATAAATCGTTCATCATATGAGATCTTGAACTTATCCAAAAATTCAAGGTATTCTTCTCTGAATGATTGTTTTTTATGATGCTCTTCCTGATTAGCAATATATTTATAGATAGCATCTATTTGAGAATGACTATATGAAAATACACCATAACCCTCCTGCCATTCAAACCGGACTTTTGTCAATTTATGGTCGTTGATGTATTTCGAAGACTTTGCTTTTACCGTTTTTACAAGCTCTGAAATAGAAACTACAGGCTTAAGACCTAAAAAACAATGAACATGATCCTCTATTCCATTGACGATGATTGTTTTGCAACCGGTTTCATTGATTAGGTTACCGATGACTCCTAATAGCTCTGGTTTCCAGCTTTTACTGATTACTGCATCACGATATTTTACAGCAAAAACGATGTGAAGATAAACCTGGTGATAGGCATTTGCCATTGTGTGCTGCATTTAATTGGTTAATATATGTGCCGTGCCGACGGCACTCTTGTTTTTATGCGGTTATATTATTATCGCCGGATTGAAATCCGGCGTTATAATATGAATCATTCCTACGGAATTGCAGAGCCATTGGCTCGGGACATATGATGATAAAGCGATTCAACTTGTCAGAGCCATTGGCTCGGTTCATTTTGTAGGGATGGAATTTATTCCATTCATTGAATGATCAAACATAATCCAGGAGAGCCGTAGGCCCGGGACATATGATGATTGTTCGATTCAACTCATCAGAGCTGTAAGCTCGAAGCAATTTGTTTGGATGGAATTTATTCCTTTCATTAAAAGATCCTATTATTTCACGGAATTTTAACCGGTGAATTAATAGGATCTATACTATTTGAATTGAATTTCTTAGTTCTTATGAATTCTGAATCTCAGTTTCGAAACCTGCTTATATTGCGGACTTCTGGCGTTAAAAGCAGATATAATATAGTTTTTGGATTTCAATCCCACATAGGTCAATCCTGTATCGGGTTTGTCGAGAATATTAAAACGTGCCAACCGTGCATTGTTATATTGTGTAGTGGCATTAACAACATCCGAATTCTTCTCTTTTAAATCATCATGCAGCGATGTAAGACCAGCAATTGACAAATCTGCTTCATTTGGCGTATAAGCAGGAACTGTCATTAACAACTCTATTAAACGATCGAAATTTTCGACACGCGCTTCGTAGCCATGGTTATGCTTTGTAATATCTTTGGATATTTTATCTTCAGGTTTTGGTTCTTCCTCAACTACGGGTGGTTTCTTAGATTTTGACTGCGTGCCATGTATTAAATTGACAATTGCCCTGACCTGAGCAGCAGTTTCTTTTGTAGAATCAACAGATTTAAAAGCATTCATTACACGGGTAATTGTGCTGTCGAATGGTTTAAAAGCAATAAGACGGATAGTGTCGGTTCGCTTATAAGTTGCTTCGGCACTATTGACCAATTTCAAAACATCTTTGGCATCACTAAATTGGCCTTGCATCGCTTCCAATTTAAGCAGCGGGTTCGATGAATTGTAGGCATCTCCAAAACCAGTAATACATGAAATTAAAGTTTCAAAATTCGTAACATTACTGGCATAACTGGCATCTTTGTGGTTTGTCATGGCTGTAAATTTTAGATTAGAAAATAAAAACTGTTCTGTTGTTATATATGTTTTAAGAAACATCCATTAGGTACAAGCAAATATACCGAAATAAAAAATAATAAACATGTTTTTTGCAAATTATTTTTGTGAAATATTTCATTGCCAGTAAACACTGGCATTTTTAATAATTTGATAGTGAATTATGATTTTGGGGAGAATGATTTTATGATAGGTTGTTTGCGAATCATTATTTCGTGAACTGTCAATGGTTAATTAAAAGGCAAAATCAGCCAAACTGAAAAAAATTATCTCAACATAAAACTTATAATAAAATCAGGAATTACATACTTGTTATGGATTTGCAACCTGAGATAAATTGAACCCCTTGAAAAATTTTATTTAAAATGCTCAACCTTTCGCTCATAATTTAAAAAGACGCTGTCAACTCATCAATCAAACCTACATTGATCATTATTTGTAGACTTGTAAAAGCGAATAAATTAGCTTTGGGTTTATCAAATCTGAAACAAATATTGCGCTTAAATGCTATTTTTATGACCATATTCCATGTCTGTGAAATAAACAGTTTCCAACAACAGAAACATAAACCATCTAAACATTAGCTTCATAATAATTTGCTCTAAGAATAGTAAAGGCTTCATTGTCGATAACGCCAATATCAAGCAACCAATTTAATTGTGAGATCATTAATTGTTCAGGTAAATCAGGATCAGTGCTGTATTTTCTTAGCAAAACTTTCTTCGATCGTAGAATGATCTCATCCACAAATTCGCGCACCTCTTTTTCCGAAGGTTTATCTGATAAAAAAACTAACTTTTCTGAACCTCCAACAAGGTTCAATTCATTTGTAACAGGGGTAAAAAACATTGCAGTTGCCATCCAGAAATTAATCATACAGAGTACGATCCAGAACCAGATATTCATGTGTTTTGAATGGTCAACTGCATTTGCAATTACCATTATCACGGAACTTAAACTTAAGAAAATGGCAACCAGTTTAATTATTAAACTTGCTTCCTTTTTTAGAACTGTTTCAAATCCAATTTGATCTAACTTTAAAACCCACTCTTTTTTCTCCGCGATAGTAACCTGTTTGATCGATAAAGTATCGTCCAATAAAAGAAATTCATTGTATGCAAACCCTTGCTTTTGAATCAATTTCAGTGCGTTCATATAGATTGGGAATAATTGGTTGGCAGGTTTAAGTTTACAGGTATCTTTTCAAATCAATTGACCAGGTATTTAATAGTCTTTAATTAACCGTTGTGTTTTGTACTCATTCTTCAACTCCTGGTATTCTTCCTCGGTGATAAGATCCCTGTTTTTTAACCAGTTTAGCTGCGTGAACACTGTTTCTTCGGGAAGTTCAGCATCAATTTTGGCATACTTTTTCAATAATTGCTGTTTGGATAACCTGATGATCTCGTTGATGAAGGAATTTACCATTTCCGCAGACGGACTGTCTTTGAAGAAGGTTAAATTAACATTACCACCCACCAAATGTATTTCCCTTTTCAATGGTGATAATAATGCCAAAGCGGTCATTCCACCGAACAATACATATGAACCAATAACAACCGGAAGATTACCCATAAAGTCATCGCTCATATAGAGTGCAATTGTAATAAACACGAGAAAGCCCATAAAAAATGAAGACAAAATATACAACCGCTTTCGTGTTGCCTCCTGATAAACCAGGTTATGGCCGATCATTTCAAGTTTAACCGTCCACTCTTTTAATTCGCCCGACTGTTTTTCCTTTATTCTTAATTCAGTATTGTTTATAATTTCAAACTCCTTGCGTTTGCCTCCTTGTTTTTGTTTTAATATCATAGCTGATTTCGGTTTAGATGCAGTTCGTTAAGTTTCAAAATTAAAACAAATATTTGTTATCAAAGTCTTATTTGTTAAAGTTCTTTCTTTTCTGCTTTTTCCAATTTCATATCGGCTATTCAATTCACATCTTGCGCAGTGAACCAGTTGCATTTTTAAGGATTAAAGGCATTTTCATATACAATATTTTATGAACCGTATTGAACACATAGCTAATGTTTCTTTAATTGATCTATTTGCCTATGTGATAATTTCATAAAAGGATCATTTCCTATTTTTCAAATATTCAATTAAAGCAGCCGGGTTATCCGTCTGAATACCATCTGTTCCCCAATTAATAATTTGATTCCATTCCTCTGGCGTTCCCTTCTTCTCATCGACAAAAACCTTAGCATTGTTGGCATGGGATGTTTTGACAAAATTTTCCGTAAGTTGACCCATATCACTCGCCAATACCCGAGGATGAACCTGGTTAATCACTTCCGCAATATTCTTTTCAGGTCCCGGATCGGGCATCGGGATACAATCAGCACAAAGTGTTTTAAGCTGTTTAATGATTTCCATGTGCGACGACGGAATGTACCAGATAATACCGCGTTTCATATCATACTTATCAATAATCTTGAGCAACTCTGGAACAAGTGGTTCTTTCAGATCGAGGTAAATGCCAATTTTTCCTCGACATAGTTGCAAGATTTCCTCAATCGTTGGGATGCGTGTATTCTTCCATTCCGGGCCTGTCTTTTCGCCGATATCCAGTTTCTCAATCTCTTCAAGTGTGAAATCCTTTACCTTGCCGGTTTTCCCTATTACGTACGCATCAACTGAAGCGTTGTGTACACTTACAATGTGTCCGTCTTTTGTCATCCGAGTATCAATCTCCACAAAATCGCAACCCAGGTCAATCGCTTTCTGGATGGCAGCCAATGAGTTCTCGGGAATTCCGACATGTGCGCCCCGATGAGCAATTACATAAGTGTTTCCATGTCTTGGTTTGGGGAAATCTCCTATCGATTGGGCATTTGATTGATATTGCCATATTACAATTAACGCTACAATCAGAAAATCGCGTAAGAAATTACTGTATTGAATTTTCATTTCTAATCTCTTTTAATTACTTGTCTTTCTTAGCACAAATGGTTCATTTTCCTTAAAGTCATCAGAAAGTGGCTGCAGCATCTGAATGTCATCAGCGTTTTTTTTCGCTGCAGTGATGGCGAATATTTTTATTTTATCATTATCCGGCAAGGTAATCTCGCCCGTATTCGGAGGCAAATTTATTTCATACCTGAAAATATAAGAATAGGTGTACGGAATGTTTTGTGATGGATATCCTAAGTGATAATGCGATGCAAACCAGGCAATATTGTCGTGCTTGAGAAATGGCTCTTTCACGCTAAGTACGGTATGTCCATCGAGATCAAACTGCCGGTCGTAATGCTGACCAATAAATTCAAACCATTTTGCCACATTTAAATTCACTGGTTTTCCATTCACTGCAAAAGTTCCGGAAGTTTCGTCAGTTGCAGCTGCTAAAATGTAAATCTTATTAAAATCACCGGCAGGTAATTGTAGCTTTTGTCCCTTGCAGGTAACTACATTCTTTTCAAGATCGGCAGTGCTGCCCAATTTAAACTTTACGCCCTCACTGACCAACTCTACCGGTATCATTTCTCCCGGATAATTAATAACATTACCATGATCTGTAGCGTCATAAACCTGCTTCATATCACCATCCGTACGGTTGTCGTCAAAACTCATCACATCCTGGTCGTATTTCAAATCAATAACCGATTGTTCGAATAGAACCTGATGAATTGGCGCCAATTTTACGGCATAGCTTCGGATTGTATAATGTGACAAGTCTAAATTTAACGAGTTACCTGTTATATCAGCTTCTCCAATCTTTTGTTCCTGACCATTTACTTCATAAGCATCCAGAATTTTCCCCGGAAATTTCAGGTTTACTCCTATTTCATCTTTTCCTGCGAGCTCGTTTATGCGGACAATGATATGATCACTTTGCTCAGCTTTCTTCAGAGCCATTAAACCGACTTTCGGTGAATTAATGGTTAAAAATGAGAATGAATTGCCAGCTTTTCCGGCATGTTTGGGAACTTCAAATGCAATAAGCGGTGAATTCAGAAACTCTGCCTGCCATTGTGTTTCGCTTTGCGACCAGTCACCGCTGTGACTGTACAAACCATATTTCACATCCTGTATTCCCCAATCCTGCGACGCCTGATACAACCAGGTTGGACAAAGTTTTGCCGAAGGGGTATATTCCAAAGTCAAACGCAAAGTATTCGCATCGGGTTTGTCCGAACCATACCTGCAATCTTCCAAAACAGAGACACCAAATTTCCCTGATTTATCGGTAAGGTCAAACCATTTTTTGGAAGGAACTTCAAATTTAGTTTCATGATTTGTGTTGCGCTGAATGGTTCCAACGCCCAGATTATAGGTTGCATTTTCATTTTCGGCAAAAAATGGGAACGATGCTTTCAGGCTTACTCCAGTCGATTGCCAGTCAATCGCATTGGCTATTTCAACACGTTTGCCCGACTTTCCGGCATTGAGACTAACGATTTGTTTTATGCCTGAGTTTTGCCCTTTTCGTGAAATCTCAAAAGCAACACGAACCGGTCCGTTTTCAATCATCTTAACAGTTACATCCTGATCCATGAATGCAAAAGGAGGATTCTTCCGGTCGTACCAAAACATATTCCATGCCGGTTCTCTTTTGGGTGATTCAGTCTGAAATTCAAGACGGGCAGGTTTCTGAAGCAACTCGCGTTTCTGCTTTTTATCTATGATACTTGCAATATCTCCTTTTTCGTTGATAGTGACTTTATAGTATTCATTTTCAATAATATTTGACCCTATTGAAAGAGATGAAGTTGCCGTTTTAACGGGCACCGATGATTCCCTTACATCATAAATGGCAACACCCAATGGGGGAATCTTAGCAACAAATATGAACCTTACTTTATTTCCACTCCGCGCAATAACCTGAGACGTTACTTCTTTACCATTGGCATCGAAAACATGGAGATATGAAGGCATCTTGTCGAAGTTCATTTCAGCAGTGCAGATATCTTCACGCTCAATAGCCACTGGATTGTAGACAGCAACTGATCTCCCTTTTGTTTGTGTGTTGAGTTGAGAAGATACTTCACCCAATGAGTTTTTCAATACTTCACTGAAACCATTTTGTGCAATAAATTCATCATTCCAGGATAGTTTAAAGGCATTTGGAATAGCTGTTCCGGGCAACACATCATGCATCTGGCTGCCAAGCACCAGCGCCCATGATTTATTCAATTTTTCAGTCGGGTAAACAGCATCGGTCAGATAATTGGCCATAGAAGCCATTTGTTCTGCAGATTGGGCGAGAATCTCGTTTTTGCGGTTCAGCCGTTTCATGTACGACTGCGAAGTCATTGAGCCAGCACTGTGTTCGATCAGTAACAGATCGCCTTCGAAAACCGGTAATTTTTTCCTGATTTCAGGTGTGATGTCTTTATACATTTGATCCGAAGATGTCAGGATTACTTTCTGTTTACTGTCCGGATTATTCAGACTCCCTTCTGCATAAATCACATCCCTGTCGCGAAGTCCGCCACCCATGTCTCCACAGCCATAATACCGATAATCAAAGTTGATGCCATATTTGTTGTGGTCATCGGTCAGGCGTTTATCCCAATACTGATCAATATCAAGACGTGGAAGTAAATCGCCGTCATAATCAGTAGCATCCAGACAAGCAACAACACCTTTACCATCAGGGCCGTTCCATACTCCAATATTAAAAGGTAATGGAATGGCTGCCTTAAAGCTTTCTATGGTAAGCTTCTGTGTTGAGAAACCGATGAGTCCGGCATGGTGCAATACGGTTGGAAGATTAGCTACAAAGCCAAAGCAATCAGGCAACATATAGTCTACGCTTTCCTTGCCGAATTCGCTGCGGAAATAGTTATTCCCATAAAGTATTTGCCTGAGAACAGATTCAGACGAGGATGCATTTACCTCCCCTTCTTCCATCGAAGAGCCTGCCACATTCCATCGACCCTGATCAATATAGCCCTTCATTTTCTTATATAATTCAGGATGATACTCCTTCATTAACTGGTAACGACGTGCACCTGTAAAATTGAAAACGTAATCAGGATACTTTTCGAAAAGCCGATAGTTTTCGGTCATCGTATTTTTTAGATACTCACTTACAGTGGTTTTGTAATCCCATTCGTACTCCGAATCCAAATGGGTGTAACCAACCGTGTAAAGTATGCGCTCTTTTGAAATGTCGTATTTGGCTCGCCTGCCAGGAGGTTGCGAAAACGTAAGTACAGGAAGTAAGACGATTAAAACAAGTATAAAATATTTCCTCATGATTTATGACTTAGATACTTGTCAAAAATAGAGTTACCTATTGCCAAATACTTCTCTAATATTCGACAAATCACATTAAATCTTGCCTTTATTGATGGAATATGCCGGAAAGATGAACCTGAGATTTTCTTGAATGACGAATCCTTTCTTGGGTTAAAAGAATAAAAAAACTATCAGGTTTTAAGTTGGTGACTCAAAACCTGACAGGCATACTAACTGTAGAAATATTTACTTTGGCAGAATGCTAGCCGTTTGTCACATTTCCGGTCCGTTTTAAAATACCCCACAAGGCTAACTCACCTTTGATAGCCCGCAGGTAACCCTTGATCAAAACATACCACAACAGTTGCCTGTAGAGAATACGTTGCAGAAAAAGATTATAGGCATCACGCAAAGTGAATTTTTCGCCATCGAAACGAAAGGCAAAGGAAGATATTACAACATCAAGCAGGTAATAAGCGAAATAAAGAATGACAATCACCTGTGGTTTCGGCATAAAGAACGATAGCAATAAGGTGATATCTACAATTGGAGACAATATTGGAAGAATGAGCTGGAAAATCAGCATATTGGGCAAAGCCACCCAACCAAGGTTGGCTCTTTTAACATTGAATAACATGTCGCGGTGTTTCCAAAATGTCTGCATGATTCCGAATGTCCATCGGAAGCGTTGTTTTATAAGCATTTCCATCGTTTCGGGAACTTCAGTGAAAGCAAGCGCTTCGTTGCAGGTACGAATTTTGTACCCGGCACGCAGTAGCCTGATTGTAAGGTCACAATCTTCGGCGAGTGTATCTGTGGTAAACATTCCTACCTCCTTCACAGCATCACGTCTGAAGGCTCCGATAGCACCCGGCACGACCATAATGGCATTTAGTGTATCAAACGCCCGGCGGTCGAAATTCTGACTTGTAATGTATTCGATCGACTGCCAGCGCGTTAGAAGGTTCATACGATTACCAACTTTCACATTACCAGCCACGGCAGCTACGGAAGGATCGGAAAAGTAGGTCAACATGCGCGAAACGGCATCCGACTTTAGAACCGTATCAGCATCAATACAAACCAGAATATCACCTGTTGCATAGCCAATCCCAAAATTCAATGCCGAAGCTTTTCCTCCGTTAGGTTTCGTAAGAACTTTTACCTTTGGATGATCGCCATATTGTGCCATGATATTTTTATAGGTATTATCCTTTGATCCATCGTCAATAAAGATAATTTCGACGTCGGGATAGTCTGTAAGTAAAAGATTTTCAACTGTTTTTGGACCTGTCAGTTCTTCATTGTAACCAGGAACAATAATACTTACCTTATGGGAGACACCGGGCAAAATATCGTGTAAATGCTTTTTAGAAACGATCTTCTGCCGGATGGCCAATATTGCAAGACTTATAATCTTGCCCAATGAAAGGAACAAGGCCAGAAAGAAAATGGCAGAAAACACCCTGTTGAAATAGTACCCAATTTTGAAAAATGTTCCATCAGCAGTTTGAAGATACCTGTTATAGGCGTCTTTCGGTGGAGGCATCAGATCATCCCGCTTTTTATTGATCAGATTTGCCAGACTGACAAACTGGTATCCATGTGCCCGGTAATATTCGATGATGCGTGGCAAAGCCTTGATCGTTTCTTCCCGGTAACCGCCCGCATCGTGCAAAAGCATAATATTTCCCAACCCCTGCTGTTTGATAGCCCGCTCAACAATCGTATCTGCGGATACACCAACCTGCCAGTCGTTTGGATCGATCGATGACCCAATGGTCAGGTAACCTTCGTTTTTGGCAGTATAAATCGGTTCAATCTGTGATGCAACTGTAGGTTCAGAATCAGTGTTGTAAGGTGGCCGGAAGAGTATTGTTGCATGGCCGGTAATGCTCTCGATAATATAACCGGTTGAGCGCAATTCGAGCTTCAACCGATCGTCAGAAACCAGTTCCAGATTGGGGTGTAAGAAGGTATGATTTCCTATTTCGTGTCCTTCGTTATAAATTCGTTTAACGAGCGGGAGATTTTGTTCGGCATTGATCCCTGTTATAAAGAAAACTGCAGGTACCTTATATTTGCCAAGGATATCAAGAATGCGCGGCGTATAACTTTCATTGGGACCATCATCAAAAGTCAGCACTATCTTTTTGGGCGATTCTCCCGCCTTATTGATGACGAAGCTTGAAGGTAAACTTTCGTATTCTTCTTCGGAAATAAGCTTCTCCTTTTTATCGAGTTGTATACTAATTGATCCGGGATGGGGTGTCGAGAGAATATTCAGAACCTCTCCTGCACCTACATAGTCAACGGTGTATGCTGTTTGGGCATTTGCCAGCAGATTACTGTTGAAAATACTATCCGTCAAGGCTTTTTCAGAGAGATCGAGGTTAAAGAATTCCCACAATCTTTGATCTTCCGATCCAAGGAACCAAATGGCGACACCTGAAGTTTCGAAATCTGCAGCCGCACGCATCGCGTTGAAAGCGGAAGCGGCATCTGTAAAGTGGACATGATGAATCTTATCATTTTCGTCGCTATAATCATAACTCACATCATACGTATTGTTATCGAACTTCACCTGTCCTTCACTTTCAAAAGCGGTTGAAATTGCTTCCTGGTAAGTGATGTCTGTACCCTCGTATCCCTCTGTCCAGTCATAACCAAAGGCTGAAATACAAAGAACCACCTTGTCGGAAGGGACTTTTTTGCACAATTGATCAAGGGCCGCCTCCACCCAATATTGAGGGGCGACAGGTCCCGGATCTGATGAAGCGTTGTGCATATCGTATGCCATCAGGAAGAGAAAATCGTTGTACTTCGCAAGTTCCACAACATTGTAATCTTCGTTGAAAGCGGCAATATCCTGTGTTACAAGATACCCTTTGGGACTCAGTTTTTCGTACAATTCCTTCTGAAAGGCAATCATATACTCATCGGTGGTCTCTTTTAGTTCTTCAAAATCGATATTGACACCGTTGAAATGATATTGATCAAGAACCGCCACAACATTATTGATCAGCATTCTCCGTTTTGCAGGTGAAGCAATGATGCGATGGACGTTGTTTCCATTCCAGACATTGTTATAATAATTTGACAACATGGGAACGATGGCGATATGGTTCTTCCTCATGATGTTGATCGCAGAGGTATCGATGTCGACAGCAACATTTCCGAGCGTGTCTTTTACAAACAACCACTCGGGAAGTACCATATTTATTTTGGAGGCATTCTGCTTCAGCGAATATTTTGATTTGATATCCCAGTTGACGTAAAACCCCGCTTTTACCGGCTTGTATTTTCGTACTTCTCCGGGAAGCACCTTGTCCATTTTATAAAAATCATGTCCTTCATGCAGTCTCGCCTCTTTTGCCAGTTCGACAAACCGTTTCGTCTCAGCTGATTGGATATCAGTACTTTTATATTTTGCATTCTCTTTTTGTGAAAGTACGAGGTGCTCGCGTAACGAGGGTAGTTTAAATACCTGTTTATGAAAAAGAGAGATTAAAATTGATATGATGCCTATCAATAAAACAATTGCAATGATTTTTACTGCCCACATAAAGCGTTTCCAACGCGAGGGACTGGACGAGTAAAATACCGGTTTGGAAGAGGAATCCATGAAAAGCTGTTTAAGAACAAATTCAATGAAAAAGGTCAGGAAAACCTGACCTCACAAAAATACATAAAAATGAGCTGCTATGATGTTTTAGAGCTTATCATTAAATGCGATCATACCCTCAGGAGGCCATGGATTGAGTGAAAAAAGCCTTATAATATTACCACAAGATATGATCATTGTATTACATTCCAGCCATGTACCTTCAATATTACCCACCAAAAAACCTTTCCCCTAGCCAAATCTCAACCTTCGTAATGAGCATATTGTGGAAATATCACATTCAAATACTGAACGGATCAGTAGACCAATACTGACCGGCTCAGTAGCCTCGTACTGGACACCTCAGTAGCCTCGTACTGGACACCTCAGTAGCCTCGTACTGAACACCTCAGTAGCCTCGTACTGAATGAATCAGTAGCCCCGTACTGAATGGTTCAGTATAGATTTAACATGATTGATGCCTTGTCAAACAAATGCCAGCCATTATTCCTTCGGCCATTTCCCCTTTCTATCCTGCGCCTGGTCAATATTTCCTTAGATAAATCATTATCCAAGATTTACGACCTCACCTGTTTCGGATGATTTGTAAGCGGCATCCACTATATCCAAAATGATCTGACCTTCAGCTAATCCCGGAACAGGTTGTTTGCGCGTTCGTATGCAATCGATAAAATGTTCCATCTGACGGCTGTACATCGACTGCTCGCAATGCTCTTTCTTCTCGGGTAGCTTGGCATCAAATTTTCCGTTTATACCATTAACCTTGTATTTAAGATACGTTGGAAATACATTGGCATATCCTTTGGTTCCATAAATACCTGTAGCCGCTTCGGGTCCATCCATATGAGGTTGCCACCAGCCGCTTTCGATGATTGATTCAGTACCATTGTCCCACGAAATCATTACGATACCGGAATCATCGACATCGTAATTCCCATAGTGAGTTCCGATCTTGGCATATACTTTTACCGGTTTGGGATCACCCAAGATATACCGGACTGTATCGATTGCATGAACACCCATATCGGCCAATGCACCGCCGCCAGCCAGCTCCTTTATTGAAAACCAACCAGCAGGCCCCCAGTTCTCATGGATTCCGTACCCTTTTGTTTTGACGATCTTGCCCAATTGCCCGGAGTCAACGGTGCCCTTTATAAAATTCACATCATTATCGAAACGCCACATGTGACCTACCATTACTAACTGGCTGTTGGCATCGGCTGCTTTTTTAATAAGAATTCCCTCTTCAGCATTCATTGCCATCGGCTTTTCAAGAAAGACATCTTTCCCCTTGTCGAGGAATCCGATTGCAAAAGGGGCATGAAACTTATTGGGTGTCCCGATAACGGCAGCATCAATGTCATCACGATTAAAAAGCGTAGAAACATCGTCAGTTGCCTCTTTGATATTGTACTTTTCGGCAAAAGCCTTGGCGGCTTCTATGGGAAGTCCAACAACTACAGCTATTTCAACATCAGGTAACGACTGAAGTCCACGGGCATGGTAATTGGCAATATAGCCACAACCTATCAATGCAACTCTTATTTTCTTCATCAGTAAATGTGTGGGTAAATTTTGAATAATGAAAGGAATTCCATTACTGGAAAACTGAATTAGTGATCGATATCAATCACCAATTCAGAATTTAGCTACTTTTAAGCGATAAGAACTTAAAGGCTTTCAGCGTTATCATAAACCTTTTGGATCGCTGCGGCAACCAAATCCATATCCGCCTTCGAACCCATCAGTATCTTGTGGTGAATACAGGCCGATTCTTCAAAGTGAATACGATCACATACAGGCAATTCAAATCTGGCGGGATCAATTGCTGCCCAATATTCGGCATTCAGTTTATGGCGTGCAGGCTTTGTCAATGGTACATATAACGAACATTTATTCAGAGGAGTATAACTTGCAGCTACTTCAATTCCAAGTTCTGCAGTAAGTGCTGACCTGAATTTCTGAACAGGCAATCCCTTGAACTCATCTTTATTATACCGGAATGCAAAGTTGAAATATGCCTCTTTTGTCTCTCTCTTATCGCGTTTCATTGGCATAACTCCCGGAATGTTGACTAAAAGGGAGTTCAGGTAGATACCATTCTCATCCCTGACACGATTTTGTTCTGGCAGTCTTTTCAAACCTTCGATTAGAATAGCAGCCTGAAATTCAGTAATCCGGTAATTGCCCGATTGAAAGAAATTACCTGCATCGAAATAAACCCCTTCTCCCTTATCGGCTTTCACTTCTGTTTCAGGTTCAGGCCTTCTGCCACAATTCCGAAGCGCATCAAGCTTTTCATACAATTCAAAATTATTTGTCGTAACCGAACCACCTTCGCCTGCGGTTAAATGTTTGGATAATTGATAGCTGAAGCTGCCAATATCGCCAATACTGCCCGCTTTTTTGCCGTTCCATTCCCCGCCATGTTTATGGGCACAGTCTTCGATAACGTATAGGTTATGCTTTTTTGCGATCCTTAGAATCTCATCCATATCAGCAAAGCTGCCATATAGATGGACAGGAATGATCGCTTTTGTACGTGGAGTTATCGCTTTTTCAACTTCTATTGGGTCAATACACCAGGTGTCTTCGCACACATCTACCATAACAGGTGTGGCATTCACATCTAAAATAGTAGCTGCGGTCGCCTGCCATGTTAAACCGGGTAAAATAACTTCGTCGCCGATGCCAACACCGCAAGCTTCCAAAGCCATTTGCAATGTGACTGTCCCATTGGCTGCAGAAATAGCATACTTTACGCCTGTATATTCAGCAAAGCTTTTATTAAACTCAGTCTCTTTGGGTCCGTTGTACGACCAGACACCGCTGTTTAAAACTTCAAGCAACGCCTTTTCTTCCTTCTCATCCCAAACCGGCCATTTAGGCCAGGGATTTGTTTTTGTATCACGAACCGGATTCCCACCTAAAATTGCTAATGCTTTCATATGCTTTTAATTGATTCGTTAATTATTGATTTTTCAGTTTGAATGTATGAATTAAATGATCTTTCACTTTTAATATAAATGGCTTAAGATATATCGCTTTTAAAGCTGATTGTTTTATTTTTAATTAATGGTTTTGCCCAGAAACTAAGGCTGAAGATGTAACTTAGGGTAAGAAATACAAACGACATTCCTATTCTTAAACCAAATGCATCACCAAGGATTCCAACAATAAGCGGAATTACAGCCCCGCCAAGTATACCTGAACAAAGTATTCCTGAAAAAGCGCCATGATTATCTTTCAGTGAGTTTAGGGCTAATGAAAATACGATCGACCACATCACAGATGCAAAAAAACCAACCCCGATAAATCCGTAATAGGCAATCATTCCATTACCTGTTGTTAAAGCGATTGCAAGACAAACCATCGCAGCGATGGTAAAAACTCTTAGAACAATTTTACTGTCTATTAACTTTAATAACCCGAGTCCAAGGAAACACCCAATAGTTAACAATCCCCAAAACCACGAAGTTGCACTTGCACCTTCAACCGCTGCGTTCATTCCGTGATAATCTTCCAGAAATTTTGATATCCAGCTTGCAACACCCTGTTCCGTTCCGACATAGGCAAATATCCCAAAGAAGAACAGAACGACATATTTATTTTTGAGCAACTCCCTGATGGTATCGATACTGCCTACTTTTTCATCTTCGTTCAGTTCAACCTTTGGAAATTTGGAGAACAAGATTACGACCACCATGGCGATGGCAATAATGGCGAAAATCCAGTAGATGGATACCCATTTAAGATTAGCCGGGACCAGTTTGTCCAATGTCGACAGGAGTAAGTTAGAAGTATTGCCCGATGTCAGGTTGGTAACCAGGTAAGAATAAAGAAGCGGACTAAGATAAGAGGCTCCCCCAAAAAACAACTGGGCAAGAACAGAAGTGAATGCAAAGTTTTCTTCCCCACCAGAGACCCTTAGCAAAGGATTAATAGCGACTTGCAGAACTGCCATTCCAACACCAATCAGAAACAGGGATACCAGGTAAACTCCGAAGGTCGGGAAGAATGAAAACAAGAGCGCACCCATTGTCGCCAACATAAAGGCTGCCGTAATCACTTTTTTCTCCTTATACCTTTCGGTCAATATTCCTGCAGGAATCGACATTACCCCGTAAGCAATAAAAAAAGAGAAATTAAGAAGCCCCGCCATTCCTTTACTGACATTGAAACCTTTAATAACTTCAGGAATTAAAGGTCCGATAATGTTCGTAAGGAAAGAGATAACGAAAAAGATAAAAAAGATAAGAACTACAATAAAATAGTTTTTCTTCATGGTTAAGTTAGTTAAATGACATTTTTAAAAACCAATGATGCTGCACCCAGGCAACCTGCTTTATTCCCCAATATTGCCCCGACAACTTCGGTGTTCGATGCACAATCCTTCATGGCATACCTGAAGGTTGAAGCGCTAATCATGTCGATATAAAACTGACCAGCTTCCGAAATTCCTCCTCCGATTACCACTTTCTGAGGCGCAAAAGTGTTGACAAACGAAGCTACTCCATGTCCCATATAATCAGTATGTTCCTGCATACACTTCACTGCATGTGGCTCACCTTCCTTAAATCTTTCAACGATATAGCGCCCGTCGATTGTTTCCTCATCCTGTCCCGAAAGTATGGCATATTGCCTGATTAAAGCCGAAGTGGAAGCATAAGCTTCGAGGCAGCCTCGCCCGCCGCAGTTGCATTCAACTCCTTCATGATATAAAACAATGTGTCCCAATTCGGTACCTCTGTTCTTGTAGCCGCCATAAAGCTGTCCGTTCATAAAAATTGCGCCGCCAATACCTGTACCGACCGTAATAAAAATAACATCGGTACAATTTTGAGCAGCGCCATAAACAACTTCTCCGATTCCCATCACATTGGCATCATTATCCACATAAACAGGCAGTCCAAACTTTTCAGTAAAAATGTCAGTCAGATGTACATCCGCCCATCCATTTAAATTATCGGCGCCGCCAAGCACGACACCTTCAAAAACAATCCCGGGAGATCCTATCCCAATACCCGAAATCTGAACATCAAACAGATTTGCTTCTTTATTAATTTTAATAATTGCTAAATCAATAGTATTCAGGATCTCTTCCCGGGTTGCTTTTGAAATATCAAGTTTATCTTCGAAAAGAATATTTCCGTCTTCCGAAACAAGGGCAAGTTTCACAAAAGTACCGCCAACATCAATTCCGGCTGCATATCTCATTTTATCTGATTCCTCCATTTATTGACTATTTCAATGTTACCATATCAACATTCCATGCGTTCACGTTAATTACAGGCTTACTCCCTTTCGAATCCCTCAAAAAATACTTAGCCTCGTAGGTGCGTTCTTCTCCTGGTAAAAGGGTAACATAGTTATCCTTCCAATAAACCGGCAATATGGGCTTCAGTGTCACGGGATCAAGAACATCGAAAAAGGTAAAAAAGGCGATCGTATTTGTGGAATTCTTGACTTTTAGCTTAATATTACCATACTTCTCATCTTTTGTAAAACGATAATTGTAAGTAAGTTGAACCTTTGGCAATTGATTTAATGCGGTATAATCAGCAAACTGACTTGTTGGCGTATAAAAAGGCCATGATAATTTCTTCGAACCTTCGTAGTCAAGAATATCCTTTTTAATCGACAGCCAGTAAATACTGTTATCAACTTCCTGTTTGTTTTGATTATATACCCTGATGTCTAAAAACCAAACAGGTGTAAGACCCTTAATTTCTGGTAGCTTATAGATCAGTTGCGATATATTCGATTTGATGTTGCCCGTCCATTGTCCCGCAAAAATCTCTTTCGAACTGAGATCAAAAACCCTGACTTTCACAGTAAGATTTTTAGCTTCAGCCAAATCCTCATTGGCAAGGTAGATATCATCGAACCCATACCTGTAGATGGCATGAAGTGGAGTACAGGCCTTTTTAACCCCGTAGAATGAACCGTTGGGCTGCAGGTAAGTATCGTACAATTGCCAGATCATCTTTGGCCATGCTGAATTAAGCTGCCACTGAACCAGGCCTGTACTTTTGGGTTTGTGAGCAATGAATGCCTCAAACTGAGGCCGCATAATTTCGTAGTTGTTCACCTGTGCTTTGAATGAAAATTCTTCAACACTCGATGATTTACCATATCTGCTATCAATGGCATCGATATCACGGTCGAGTGAGGTAAACATATTCCTTCCGGTATGGTATTCCCAGTATTCCTTATCAATTGGCCATACATGCCCTTCGGGAAGCATCCGCTTTAATGATGCAACAGGAGGAATAGCTGCACCCGGACAGGTTTCTGTATTAAAGCCCCATGCTCCCCCAAGTTTAGTATCTGTGAACCAATAATTCGGGGGAGTCCATGCATAAGGCCCCAACATTTTCATACCGGTAGGACCACTGATATCACTCACCAGCGGAACAGTAGCAACAATATTATTGGTCTCCGAACCTGCACCTCCTGCCGATGTTGAATAAGGCCTTGAAGGATCATATTTTCTGAATAGTTCAACATACTTCGTTTCCAATTCCGGGCAGGGTAGTTTATCGCTCCCAAGCATCCATAAATAAATACTCGGATGGTTCCGCAACCAGAGCATCTGGTCTTTCCACGATGCTGACAATAAGGTGATATCCGCAGCATTTACCGCACCGCCATATTTCGGATGACATGCTTTATGCAGGTATTCTTCCCATTCCCAGATACAATTCCATCCTATCATGATCAAAATACCATATTCATCACAAAGGTCATACAGGTTTTCATCTTTACCCCAGAACCCTTCGCAGCGGATACTGTTCAGATTCATATGACGAATGTACCTTAATTGTGCTTCAACCGAATTACGGGTGTCCTGCAGAAAAATATCATCAGCCCATCCCCCGCCTTTGATGAGAATAAATTTACCATTGATTTCGAAAGTCCTGTTCTTGTCACTGTTTAAATAACTGCGTATTTCCCTGATACCATACCTTTTATCCACACGGTCAAATACCTTGTTATCTGAAATAAACTCTGTTTTAAGGTTATAGAGCTTTGCTTTCCCCATCCCATTGGGCCACCATAGCGCCACATTTTTCACAGATAATTGATGGTATTCATGTGGGTCAAACCGATACGAAAGCGTATCATTAGCGCCGATAGTCACTTTCTTCTCAACCTTACCTAATTCATAATCAATTCGAAGAATACCCGTTACAGGCTGATTGGTACTATTCACAATCTCTGCCTGGATAAAAAGGTCAGCCGATTTTTTTGACACCGTATCAACTTTTGAATAGACAAACGGACTCCTGATTTTTATCCCCTGGTTAACTTCCAGAAAAACCTCCCTGAAAATCCCCATGCTTCGATCCGACGGAATAGGATTCCAATCACAAAAGCCCAGCGAATATTCACCATACTCATATTGAGATAATTTTAGCGCAACCGTATTCTCCCCTTCCTGAATGAAAGGGTTGATATTGAATGTATGCATCCGAAAAGTTCCGGCAAATAAATCACTCCCTGCCACTTTTTTCCCGTTTACCCATAAATCAGCACGATAGTTTACTCCGTTGAAACGAAGGGAAACATTTTTTTTAAGCTCCGCACCATCGAGCTTAAATGTTGTCCGATACCACCATGGTTTTTTAAATTGCATGGTATCAACATTCTTCATATTAATCCCAAAAGTCGGATCTTCGATAACCTTGGTCGTTGCAAGGCTACCCAATACTGTGCCGGGAACAATCGCTTTATACCACGATTGAGTATCAAAACCATTCTGCGAAATAGCCTTCTCGTCAGTCATGATTAACTTTTCGGCTGGTTGCATCATCCAATTGGATGATAGCACATCAACCCTCGAAGTAATCAAAGAATTAAACTTTTTTGGAGCAGCCATTGATGTAAATGGTATAATCAACAATAAAACAACAATTGAAAGATTGAACCGTCTTTTAATTCGAAAATAGATTGATCTTTTTAATCTTGACGGAACTCGAAAGCTGTTATTTATTATTGAGCTCATGTCGTTTATTATTAATTGTTGTCTCATATTTAATATTTAGATTGACCAATGAAACTGTATGACCTGGTTTGCCATTAATACCAAACAAAGAAAAATTATTGAGATAAGATTAACTCCAAGTTTTTTATTCATTTTACATTCAATTTTAACCCAATATTAGGTATTTAAAATACAATACCATAAAAATGGTTAAGATTCTTATCACTCCGGGTTCAACAAAATAATACTTAAAATTCAGGACGTATAAATCAGGTGGGTTGAACCTGATGACCTGCTCCTGTATCCAAAGTTGCAAATCCTTCGGGTGACTTTTGTCCTTTCTCCGGAGTTGGATGCTGTTATAAAAATACCGTTTTAAAAATCGCTTTTATGCGCACTTTTACTATGCCAGGTCTATGTTTGCTCTATACCAAGTCTATATCAAGTCTATATCAGGTCTATATCAAGTCTATATCAGGTCTATATCAAGTCTATATCAGCTCCTGTATTCTCTTACTGTTTTTGCATAAAAATGCACATTTAACAACCGCAAAATAGATGAGTTTTGACACTGTTTTCATGAAGTTGGGAATAGGCCTGATAACCTGAAATCTATTAAAAAAAGAAGCCGGCTCCCTCAATAAACGCAAGGATGGTTTCAATTTTAAGACGTTTAAATTCTAACATTTTGTTGATATCGAACTCCGGCAATTAACGAACTCCACATTTTCAACGATAAAATCATTTGTCCTAAGCATTCACCATTGGATAACCAGCCGGAAGACTCACTGTAGCTTATCCTACACAAACGGCTTCTTTTTGAAATTTCTAAGTACTCCCATCCCTAAGTTCAACAGACTTATTAATTTTGTCCCGAATTTAGCAGATAAATCTATTGGTGTTATTTTATTATTCTAAAATTAACCGTCTTATTCGGCAAATGCAAATTGTATTCTGAAAACCTTCGCAGTTAAACCGGAAGTAGTAATATATGAAAAAAACATCGCTTAATGATATCGCACTACAACTTGGAGTTTCCAAAACCTTGGTCTCCTTTGTTTTAAATGGAAAGGGAAAAGAATTTCGGATCAGTGATGATATCTGCAAAAAAGTCATCGATTTGGCTAAAGAATTGAATTACCAGCCCAACCGGATTGCTCAAGGTTTGCGAACCGGAAAAACGAATACGATCGGTCTGATTATTGCCGACATAGCCAATCAGTTTTTCGGAAAACTGGGGCGCGAAATAGAGCAGGAGGCTTCCCGTCATGGCTACAGGGTTATCTTTTGCAGTTCAGACGAGAACCCCGAGAAATCAGGACAGCAAATAGCCATGTTGCAACAAAGTCAAGTGGATGGGTTCATTATTTCACCACCCATGAATAGCGAGGAACAAATCAGGTCGCTATCGAAAAGCAACATCCCTTATGTTTTAATCGATCGCTATTTCCCTGAAATAGAATCGAATTACATTGTTGTCGATAATTTCGATGCAGCTTACAAGGCAACGAAACATTTACTGGCGCTGGGTCGAAAAAGAATTGCCAATATCACCGTAAACCTCGATTTGGTGAATATGAAAGAGCGGACGGAAGGATATAAACAGGCTTTACTGGATACTTTCGTTGAAGTTGATGAAAACCTGATTAAAGTTTTACCATTTTCGCACGATAATAAGGACATTGACCGGGCGATTAAAGAGCTGGTCGGAAAACGAAATAACAAAAAAGCGGATGCAATCCTGTTTTCGACAAGCAAACTTGGCATCATGGGAATCGAGTGTATCTCAGCATTAGGAATGAAAATTCCCAACGACCTTGCCATTGTAAGTTTCGATGATCCCGATGCCTATAAAATTTGTGTCAGTCCGGTCACAGTAGTCAATCAGCCGCTTAAAGAGATCGGAAAAATAGCGGTCCAGGTTCTTCTGAATAAAATTAAACATCCGGTTGCTAAAAATCAGAAGATTACACTCAAAACCGATTTTATTATTCGAAAATCTTGCGGTTCCTAAATTTTTTATATTTTAGCTAAATCGATTTAGTAAATTAAAAAATAAAATATCATGACTGATAATATTCAAAATCAAAAAGATATCTATTTGGGCCTCGATATTGGCGGTACCAAATGTAGTGTAGTTGTAGGAGATGCTTCATTTGAAATTAAGCGGAAGATATCATTCGAGACCCGTACCGAACGTGGGTACCATGTCATTTTATACGAATTTAAACAACATATACGGTCATTATTAGCTGAATTTCCCGATTTCAACTTAAAACGTATTGGTATCAGTTGCGGGGGCCCGCTCGATTCAAAAACCGGAACCATTTATTCACCCCCAAACCTGCCTGGCTGGGATAATGTCCCCATTACCAAAATATTTAGCGACGAATTTGGAGTTGAAGTCGCAGTACAGAACGATGCGAACGCTTGTGCATTGGCAGAATGGTTAATGGGAGCTGGTAAAGGCACCTCGAATATGATTTTTCTGACTTTTGGCACTGGAATGGGTTCCGGATTAATCCTAAACGGAAGGCTCTACAGCGGCACCAACGATCTTGGAGGTGAAGTTGGTCATATTCGCTTGGCAAAGACAGGACCCATCGGCTTCGGAAAAGCTGGATCCTTCGAAGGATATTGTAGTGGAGGGGGAATTGCTCAACTTGCAAAATCGATTGTTACAGCAAGACTCGATAATGACCAGATAGTCAAATTCTGTCCTTCCATTGAAATGGTTAGTGATATTGACACAAAAATGGTTGCTCTTGCTGCGCAGGATGGTGACCCGGTTGCATTAGAGATTATCCGGATTTCTGCTGAATATCTTGGCCAGGGGTTAGCAATATTAATTGATATACTGAATCCTGAATGTATCGTAATTGGAAGTATTTACTCACGAAATGAAATGCTCTTTAAACCAATTATAGACAAGGTGTTGCAAATGGAAGCAATTCCTTCTGCGATAGAGGTATGTCAGATAAAACCAGCTGAACTGGGCGAAGCTATCGGCGACTATGCCGCTTTATGTGTGGCTATTTATGAGGATAAATTCTAAATCGTTTTAAAATGGGGAACAACATATTTTTGGAGGAATTAATAAGCAGGTATCCTCAGCTTTTACCAGTTGAAGGTGAAATTCTGAAAGCGGTTGAAACGATCATCAATTGTTATGAGCAAGGCGGAAAGTTATTGGTTTGCGGTAATGGCGGAAGCTGTTCCGATTCCGATCACATAGTGGGTGAATTAATGAAGGGCTTCGAAAATAAACGTCCGATAGGAAATCCTTTGAAAGAAGAGCTATCTGTTATTGGAGGCGAAAGGGGAATCTACCTTGCTGAAAAACTTCAGAGTGCCTTGCCTGCCATCTCACTGACAACACATACCGCACTTATAACTGCCGTTGCAAACGACACCGATGCCAATCTTATTTTTGCACAACAGGTTGTAGGTTACGGAAATGCCGGAGATGTTTTGATCGCAATCAGTAGTTCCGGAAATTCCCAGAACGTAGTCGACGCGATCATCACAGCTAAAGCAAAAAGGATGATCGTTATAGCACTGACAGGGGAAACCGGTGGTAAAATGAAGTCAATCTGCGATATTCTCATCAATGTACCCGGAGTACGTACTGCCTATATACAGGAATTCCATCTGCCGATCTACCATACCCTCTGCCTGATGATAGAAAATCACTTCTTTGGAATACAACCTGAATAAATACTAATTAGCTAATCAACTTATAAAAATGCAGGACTATCATGAAAAAAAATAATTCAAAGGTGAATAACCATATTTCCCGCAGAACTTTTATTAGCCGTTCAGCAACCGGTGCAGCGGTTCTAGCATTTGCACCCATGGCAAAACTCGCTGCAAGTGAACTGCAACAAGCCGTGCCATGGCCCGCTGACGCCACTAAATACAGGGCGCATATGATCGGACATGGTCATATTGATCCCGTCTGGCTATGGCCGATGTCAGAAGGCATTTCGATCGTTTACAGCACTTTCCGTTCCAATTTAGACCGGATGAATGAAACTCCCGGATTTAAATTTACCTCCAGTTCCGCCCAATTTTATGAGTGGGTGGCCGAAAACGATCCCAAAATGTTTGCCCAGATCCGTAAACGTGTTGAAGAAGGGCGCTGGAGTATAGTTGGAGGATGGTGGGTCGAACCCGACGTGAATATACCCAGTGGTGAGGCAATGGTCAGGCAGGGTTTGTATGGGCAATTAACGCTGCAACGCCTCCTTGGCCGACGTGCCACAACTGCATATAATCCAGATTCATTCGGACATACAGGAACATTGCCGCAGATCATTAAATTGCAGGGCATGGACAATTATGTATTTATGCGTCCCGGTCCTCAGGAGAAGGAACTTCCTACTGATCTGTTCTGGTGGGAAGGTATTGATGGAACACGTGTTCTTACCTACCGGATCCCTTTTAGTTATGGTGATGGAGGTTCGGTAAGAAACAGGCTGATACAGACAATGGCGCGATTTAAGGATCAGCCGTCAAAGAGCTTTGTCTCTTATTACGGTGCGGGTGATCACGGAGGTGGGGCAACAAAAGAGAATATCCGTTCAATTCTGGAGATACAAGGCGAAAAAGATGCTCCAACTATACTTTTCAGCACGCATGATGCTTACTTTAAAGAGGTGCGTAATGACAAAAAGCTGGAAATACCCGTGGTAAAAGATGACCTCCAGCATCACGCAAGGGGTTGTTATACCGCAGAATCAGCAATAAAGAAAGGGAATCGTCACTCCGAGGCTGCACTGGTATCCGCGGAAAAGATCGCAGCCATAGGTTATTCGGCATGGGGCGCCAAATATCCCAAGACGGAATTTTCATCGGCATGGAAAAGAGTGCTGTTCCTGCAGTTCCACGACAGCCTTGCAGGGAGTTCCCTCTACGATCATTCACAGACAGCCGCCGAAGGCTACGGATATGCAATGGATATCGCCCACCAGGCAACCTATCTGTCAATTCAGAAACTCGAATTGCAGGTGCCTACCGAAGATCCTGAATCTCAATATATAATAGTTGTCAATCCTCATGCATGGGAGGTTCGTCAAAACATTGCCTACGATTTGAACTGGGGAACAATGCACAAAACATCACGTGTTGATGACGAATTGGGGAATCCACTTCCTCATCAGTGGACCCTAGCATCGTCACAGGCAGGCTCACGCAGGAAGCTGATTATTAATGCTGTGATTCCGCCAATGGGATACCGTCAGCTAAGACTTTGGGATGGAGGAGACTACAACCACAAAAGTATTTCGGAAGCCAAAGATAATACCCTTGAAAATGAATTGGTCAAAATACGTTTCTCGCCCAACGGTTCATTTGGAATATTCGATAAAGAAAGTGGCAGTGAAATGTTTGCCGGTGGCGAGAGTGGCTGCAAAGCTTTGGTAATGAATGACACAAGTGACACATGGAGTCACGATATTAAAATATTTGCCGATGAGATTGGTGCATTTGGAAACGCCACTATCAAAATACTGGAGAATGGACCTTTACGTTCTACTATGCGGGTAATCACTTTCTTTAATCTCTCTGTTCTTACGATTGACTGGACATTGTATACCGGTTCCCGTAATCTTGAGGCAAAGGTTACCCTCGATTGGCACGAGCACCTTAAAATGCTCAAGTTCTCATTCCCTGTAAATGCCGAGGCTCCGGTTGCTACCTACGAAACTCCTTATGGTCATATCGTCAGGGCGACCAACGGTGAAGAAGAACCAGGTCAGCGGTGGTTGGATGTTAGTGGAACACGCGCGGGATCTCCTTTCGGAATTACAGTTATAAACGATGCCAAATATGGTTACAGCGTTCAGGGGAACGATCTCCGGATCTCGGTTGCACGTTCGGCTGTCTTCGCCCATCATAACCCTAAGGTACTCGATACTAAAGCTGAATATATCTGGATGGATCAGGGAATTCAGACGATGCGCATGCTACTCGTACCGCATAAAGAGAACTGGCAGAAAAGCAATATCGTAAGGATTGCCGAAGAATTCATGACCCCTGCCCAAATTATTTACCAGGGAATACATGGCGGATCATTGCCAAAATCGGGGTCTTTCCTCGCTGTTGACTCGCCAAACGTGATCGTATCTGCAATCAAACAGTCCGAAAACGGGGAAGACATTATTGTCCGGTGCGTTGAAACATCCGGGCTGCAGACTTCTGCATCAATTGATTTGAAATTTGCCAAACGTAAATGGACAGGAAATTTCCGTCCATGCGAAATAAAGACGCTCCGAATCATTCAAAGTAAGGGGACAATCAAAGAGGTCAATCTCCTCGAGGAATAGGATATAGTGATATTCGTATATCGGTTAGTTTTTCATAGTAAAACAACATAGACTATGTTTTTGACAGAAAATGAGATATCAGAAAAGGTTATCGGTTGTGCCATTGAAGTACACAAAGCACTTGGTCCGGGATTACTTGAAAGTGCCTATCTGGAATGCTTATTTTATGAACTACTGAAGGTGGGTTTATATGTTGAAAAGCAAAAACCGTTACCATTAGTTTATAAAGAGGTAAAACTTGATGTAGGCTACCGGATAGATATACTTGTTGAGAATAAAGTAGTTATTGAATTAAAATCTGTCGAGGCGTTGAACGATATCCATATTGCACAAGTTCTAACGTATCTGAAACTCTCTGGTTGCAAATTAGGTTTACTAATGAATTTCAATGTATTACGCTTGGTGGATGGAATAAAGAGATTGGTGAATAAACTTTAGCCTTTGCGGCTCTCTGCGTATACCTTGCGTTTCTCTGCGGTAAAAAAAGTTTAACCGCGGAGAGCCGCAAAGTAGGCACAAAGAACCGCAGAGAGAATAAAAAGATAAAATCGGATTTAAACAGAAAAGTCATATTATAAACAAATTAACTAAAAAAAACGTGAGCACTACAAAAGTTGAACTTAGAAAAATACTGCCGGTATTCTTGTCCTTCATCGTTATGGGGTTTGTAGATATTATCGGTGTAGCCACCGGGTATGTAAAGAAAGATTTTGAACTGACTGATTTTGCGGCGCAGTTTTTACCAATGATGGTGCTGCTGTGGTTCTTTGTTCTTGCTGTTCCTGTTGGTGTTTTGCAGGATAAGTTCGGCAAGCGCAATATGCTGAATATCGGTATGGTCATACAGGCTATCGGTCTTGGACTGCCGTTTATTCTTTACTCCCGCACCATGATGTATGCTTCCTTTATCCTCCTTGGAATAGGAAATACAATCATTCAGGTTTCGGCAAATCCATTATTGCAGGATGTTTCGCCTTCGGATAAATTGGCCAGCTATATGAGTACATCTCAGTTTGTAAAAGCCATCATCTCATTTTCAGGGCCGCTTATTGCCACCTTCTTCTTCACAAGCTTTGGTGACTGGAAACTTGTATTTGCAGTTTATGGTATCACCTCATTATTAGCAGCATTATGGCTTTCGATGACTCCCATTACCGAATCGAAGCCAGATCGTAAACCTGCTTCATTCGCATCTTGCCTGGGATTGCTTAAAAACCGTTTTGTAGCCTTTATGGCGCTGTCGATCTTCCTGATTGTCGGCGCAGAAGTTTCGATCAATACCAATATTTCCAATATTCTTATTGCAAAATATGGGATAACGCTTGAGAAAGCGGCCATTGGGATCAGCCTGTTTTTTGCAGGAGAAACCATTTCGCGTTTGCTTGGGGCTATTATATTAAACTGGATTAAACCCCGCATATTCCTAACACTGACCACCCTGCTTTCACTTGCAGGAGTTTTGGGTGTATTTTTTGCTCCGGGAAATACGACTGCATTTGTATCCATATTTATTATCGGATTGGGAATTGGGAATATGTTCCCGATCATTTTCTCGCTTGCACTTGATAGATTGCCTGAACGCGCCAATGAGGTTTCCGGTTTGATTATCATGGCGGTATCCGGTGGCGCTTTCATTCCGCTTGTTATGGGATTTGTAAGCACCACATTTGGTCCAATTGCAAGTATCACCGTAATTGGTGCATGTATGCTTTATATCCTTTGGGTATCCTTTTTTGTAAGAAGAAGTCAGGCAGCAGGTTAAACTTTAAAAATATGGGCATGAGAAAATTCCTAATTCTGATTGTGTTATTCGGTTTAATTGCAGGATTTGCAAATTCTCAGGAGAGACTTGCATCCGCAGGGCAGATTCCGATTCTTGCCTGGTACAGCATTCCTGCAAGTGAAACCTCTGTTTCGCGTTACCAGGAATTGAAGGATGCCGGAATAACTTATTCATTTGGCGGATTTCCGAATATTGATGCCATGCAAAAAGCGTTGGATGCGGCAGAAAAAGTGGGCGTCAAAATGGTGGTTTCGTGTCCTGAACTAAAATCGGATCCCGAAAAAACAGTCCGACAATTTATGAACCATCCGGCTGTTGCAGGTTATCACCTGCAGGACGAACCTTCCATTAGTCAGCTAAAGGGGCTTGGCGAGTGGGGGCGACAGATTCAGGCAATCGACAAAAAGCACTTTTGCTATGTCAACCTGTTTCCCAATTTTGCAGATTCGTCTCAGCTTGGAACCAAAGATTACATGGAGTATGTTCAAGCGTATATTAAGCAAATTCCAGTCCGGTTTATATCATTTGACTACTACCCGGTTATGAAAGATCACCTCTCCAAAACCTGGTACCAGAACCTCGAACAGATCTCCGGCGAAGCAAAGAAGGCAACACTCCCCTTCTGGGCTTTTGCACTTACAACGAACTACGACGAAAATCATGTTACGCCTCAAACACTTGCTGCCATGCGACTTCAGGTGTACAGTGATTTAGCCTATGGCGCCCAGGGAATTCAATATTTTACCTACTGGTCTGCCACTTCAATGAATGCGCCTTCAGGCGAAGATCAGCGGGGAGCACCCATTAGCGCTACAGGAAAAAGAAGTGTCGTTTACGACCGGGTAAAACAGATGAGTGAAGAGATCAAAAACCTGTCGGGCGTTTTTCTGGACTCTAAAGTGGTGTCGGTGAGGCATACAGGAAAAGGGATGATTCCCCTTGGAACGATTCGGTTAACGACGCTTCCGAAAGCCATAAAAGTTTTGGATACGAATGGCGCACCTGCCCTGGTTTCCGTTTTGGAAAAGGGTGAAAACTCCTTCCTGGTCGTTGTGAATAAGGACTTTCAAAACAGCATTAACCTGACTGTTTACGGAGATGAGACGTTGAAAAAAGTGCTCAAAGATGGAACAATTGTTCCTGCCAGCATCTACGAAAGCTCCCTGGAGTTGGACCCCGGCGATGCATCTGTTTTCATGTTCCCAACAGAAAAAAATTAAGAATCTGATAATTAATTTAATAAAGCACTAAAATGTTCAAGAATCGCAAACAAATTGTACTCTTTGTACTTTCTATTGCCGGCATATTCGGAACAAGCTTTGCCGGCTCAAATCCGACCGGCTATGTTAATCCGTTCATCGGAACGGATGATCATGGGCATACATTCCCTGGTGCAGCGTTGCCCGGTGGTTTAGTTCAGCTGGGTCCTGATACCGGCATTAAGGGTTGGGACTGGTGCTCCGGATATCATTATAGCGACAGTACCATAATGGGCTTTAGTCATTTACACCGGAGCGGAATGGGGGCTGGTGACTGGGGTGATATTCTCCTGATGCCAACGACAGGTAAGCTTAAAGTTGAACCCGGGACCAAGGAGAATCCGGGTGAAGGATACCGGTCAAAATTTTCACATCAGGAAGAGAAAGCATCGCCGGGATATTATTCCGTAATTTTAAAAGATTACAGGATCAAGGCCGAACTGACCGTTTCGGAACGGGCCGGATTTCACCGGTATACATTTCCTAAATCGGATGTTTCCCATATTCTGATAGACATGGAACACGGCATCGGAGATAAATGTACCGACGCCCAGGTTAAGATTGTGAACAATACTGAAATTGAAGGTCACAGGGCTTCAAACGGATTTGTAAAAAAACAAAACGTATACTTCTGCGCAAAGTTCAGCAAACCATTTAATTCATCCGGAACATGGGCTAAAAGCAATATTAAACCGGGATCAAAGGAAGAATCAGGAACTAACATAGGGGCATATATTGATTATGTCACCTCTGAAAATGAAGTTGTTGAAGTAAAAGTAGGGATCTCCTATACAAGTATTGCGCAGGCACGCCTGAATTTAGACACTGAAATACCGAAGTGGGACTTCGATCGCGTAAAGGACGATGCAAGGATGAAATGGGACAAAGCATTGGAAAAGATTGAAGTGGCAATGGACAAAGGAACTGATGAAACCTACAACAAGCAAAAGCTGGTTACATTCTATACGGCACTCTACCATTCCCTGTTATTCCCGGCAACTTTCGGCGATGTCGATGGAAAATACATGGGGCTGGATAATGAGGTACACACTGCAAAAGATTTTACTTACCGAAGCGATTGTTCTTTGTGGGATACATTCAGGGCTGAGATGCCTTTGCTGACGCTGGTACATCCGGAGCGAACCAATGACCTAATCAACACAATGATTGCCCAGTACGAACAAGGTGGTTGGCTGCCAACCCCACAGCAGTTCGGGAACAGTTACACAAATGATATGATCGGTGATCACCCGGTTGTTGTAATCTTAGATGCATTGAAGAAAGGAATCAAAAATTTTGATACAGAGAAAGCTTACGAAGCTGTGAAAAAGAATGCGATGGAAACACCTCCTTCCGATCATCGTTCCAGGGGTCGTATTGGTCTGGCTGATTACCTGAAATATGGATATGTGCCTTACGACAAGGTCCGGGAATCTGTATCCAGAACTCTGGAATATGCTTACAATGACTGGTGTGTAGCCCAGCTGGCAAAAGCGCTTGGCAAAACTGCCGACTACGAAATGTTTATGAAGAGAGCCGCTAACTACAAAAATATAATAGACACATCTACCGGATTTGCCCGGCCGAAAAACAGTAACGGTGAATGGCTTTCTCCATTTGACCCGAAATTCATCGGGCAGGGGAATAACCGGCATTATACAGAAGCAAATGCCTGGCAATATACGTGGTTTGTTCCTCATGATGTTCAGGGGCTGGTTAATCTTGAAGGTGGAAGAGAAAACTTTGTCAAAAAATTGGATTCTCTCTTTACGACGAGTTCCGATATTCACAGTACGGTTTCGGATGTTACGGGATTGATCGGGCAATATGCGCATGGAAATGAACCAAGTCATCACACACTTTACCTTTACAACTATGCGGGTACCCCCTGGAAAACCCAGGCCCTGGCCAGAAATGTGATGGACAGCTTATACCATGAAGGACCTGCCGGATTATGCGGCAACGAGGATATGGGGCAGATGTCGGCTTGGTATGTATTAAGCGCGATGGGCTTCTACCCTGTTGCACCCGGTCAAAACGTCTATTCCATCGGAAGTCCTGAATTCAGCAAAGTGACCATTCACCTTGATAAAACTTACAACAATGGCAAACAGTTTGTTATAGAGGCAAGAAATAATTCCAAAGCGAACAAATACGTTCAATCTGCAACCTTAAATGGCAAGGCTTTAAACAAACCGTGGTTCGATCATGCTGATATCAAAAGCGGCGGAACACTCATCTTTATAATGGGCCCCCAACCGAATAAGAGTTGGGGCAGTGGAAAAGAAGCAGCACCACCATCAATGACAAATTAGATTAAGTATGAGGAAAATTTTGCTGCTGTGCGCTTTTTCAGTGATCTGTTTTAACAGCGTAACTGCACAGGAAAAAATAGCTTCTGACAAGCCACTTCCAATTATGGTCTGGGCGGGTATTCCTGAAGGGGAAACCAATGCCGAAAGGTTCAACGAGTTAAAGGAAATGGGGATTACAATCAATCTTTCAAACTATCCCACTACTGACGCCATGCAAAAAGCACTTGAACTTGCACAGCAGACTGGGATAAAGATGATTGCATCCTGTCCTGAGTTAAAATCTGATGCAGAAACAACGGTAAAACGATTTATGAATCAACCGGCACTTGCAGGATATTTCTTACGGGATGAACCTATCAGGAAAGACTTTGCGGAACTTGGCGCCTGGGCTAAAAAGATAGAAGCCATTGACAGTAAACATTTTTGCTTTGTGAACCTGATCTCAAGCATTCATCCGACCAATACCGAAGCTTTGGGAACAACTTCGTATGCTGACTATGTGAATACGTTTGTAAGCGAGGTTCCTTCTAAATTACTCTCCTTCGATTTTTATCCGGTTCTCAACGATGGCATCCATGAGAGATGGTATGAGGGATTAGAAATTTTCTCGGCCGAGACTCGAAAACTGGGAAAGCCATTTTGGGCTTTTGCACTTGCCAGTTCCTACAATGAACTTCATCCAGTACCAACAATTTCGGCTCTCCGGCTTCAGCTTTTCAGCAACCTGGCTTATGGCGCACAGGGTTTGGAATACTGGGCTTACTGGATGTCACCAGGACTTCGCAGTGCACCGATCGGATTGGATGGCAAGCGGACAGTGACCTACGACAGGATTAAAGCGGTAAATAAAGAGATTCAGGATCTTGCAGGTGTTTTTGTGGGATCAAAAGTGCTATCAGTGAGGCATACGGGGGTCGTAATCCCAAGGGGAACCACTCGGTTATCCACATTGCCATCAGCCATTAAAGTTTTTGAAACGGAAGGTGCCGGTGCATTGGTATCGACCCTCGAGAATGGAGCCAACACCTTTTTCGTGGTGGTCAACCATGATCTGAACAAGCCAATGACGATGACTATTTTTGGTGATGAGTCACTGAAGAAAGTACTCAAAGATGGTTCGGTCGTAAAGGCAGACAAATATGCAAATACGACAGAAGTTGAACCCGGAGATATGGCAATTTACCTGTTCCCAACTAAAAACTAAAATTGTATGAGACTAATTCTATTCCTCTGCATTTTTATGACGACAGGTATTGGGCAGGCCATATCGAAGGAAAAGCTAAAACCGGCTGGTGTGATCCCTGTGATGTCATGGGGCGGAATCTCGCAATCGGAAGTATCAGTAGCCAGCTATCAGAAGCTAAAAGATGTTGGTGTGAACATCGATATCGCATTTTTCACAAATGCCGATGCCATCGCTTCCGGGCTTGATGCCGCCGGTAAAGCCGGTATTAAACTAATGATATCGTGTCCGGAACTTAAAAGCGATCCTGAAAAAACGGCCAAACGCTTTAAAAATCATCCGGCTCTTGAAGGTTACTATCTTGCAGATGAACCTGGAAAATCCCAGTTTCAGGAACTGGCAGATTGGGCAAAACGGCTGAAAGCAGTTGATGACGAGCATTACAGCTTTGTAAACCTGTTCCCCAATATCAATTCGAATCAAAGTAAATTCGGGACAAAAGACTACAAAGAGTACATCGGGACTTTCGACAACCTGTTTCCTGCGCCCTACCTCTCCTTCGATTTTTACCCGGTTGTGGATGGAACAGTACATCCCCGATGGTACGAAAACATGGAGTTTTTTGCCAATAAATACAGGAATGAAGGAAGACCATTTTGGGCTTTTGCGCTGACTACTTCCTATCTTGCTTACTCCAACGATTCGGGTCAGCCAACTTTAAATGATTTTTTCCAGCTTTATAAAACCTACAATCCCGAAAAGACTTTTGTACATGATATTCCAACACTTGCAGCATTGCGGTTACAAGTAAATGTAAATCTTGCTTATGGGGCGCAGGGGATTGAGTACTGGAGCTTCAGGGGATTTGGTTCACCACTCGATGAGCAGGGAAAGCGCACAGTGGTTTACGACCGGCTGCAGAAGGTTAGCAACGAAATTCAACATCTTTCAGGTGTATTTTTGGGTGCAAAGGTGATATCTGTTTCCCAAACGGGTTTGAACATCCCAAACGAAACAACCCGATTGTCACAATTACCCGCACCTATCAAGCTGCTCGAAACCGTTGGCGAAGGAGCGGTTGTTTCAGTTCTGGAAAATGGTGGAAATACATTTTTGGTGATCGTCAACAGGGATTTTAAAAATTCAATGAAACTCATCATTTATACCGACGACACTGTGAAAAGGGTGCTTAAAGATGGAACGATCATCCCTGCAAATGAATATGCAAACGCCACAGAGGTGGAGCCGGGAGATATGACTGTTTATATGTTTCCAACCATTCATTAACCAGGGAATCAATCACCACATTTAAACGAATTTTAATTAATAAACAGATATAGTATAACTTATAAAACACTTTCGAATGAAAAAAGAGAAATTGCAAAAGATCCTGAATGATATAGTTGCTGTTAAAATTGCGGTGTTAGGCGACTTCTGCCTCGATGCCTATTGGTTCATCGACGAGGCGATGAGTGAAATTTCGGTTGAGACCAATCAGGCTACACGGCCTGTCGCACAACAACGTTATTCGCTTGGAGGAGCCGGCAATGTTACCAACAACCTCGCTGCCATGAAGATCAAAGATATCCGTGCATTTGGCGTGATCGGGACAGATCCTTTCGGAGCCGAGATGGTGCGGATCATGAAAGAGACAGGCATTCAACCCGAAAATCTGCTTATTCAGGAGGAGAACTGGTACACGCATGCCTATGCGAAACCATATATCAATGATACTGAGCTGAACCGCGTTGACTTCGGGAATTACAATCATTTGTCAAAAGAGACTGCCGATCGATTAATTGAAATTCTGATCCGGGAAATCCCTGAAGTGGATGTCGTCATCATCAACCAGCAGGTTCCTTCCGGAATTCATACCGATTACTTTAAAAAGCGATTGGTGGAAGTGATACATCAATTTCCTGAAAAAACCTTTATCGTCGACAGCCGCAATTTCAACGATTATTACACGGGCGCTATCCGCAAAATGAATGATACAGAGGCAGCAAGGTTGTGCGGACATACCAAAAAACCGGATGATGTGGTTCTCTATTCCGAAGTTGTGTCGTCGGCCAAAGAGTTGTATAAACGCTACCAGAAACCACTTTTTATCACGCGGGGAAGCAAGGGTTCTCTCACAATTGACGAGACCGGTATTTCAGAAATACCAGGACTTATGATCCTGTCGAAAGTCGATACAGTCGGAGCTGGTGATAGTTATCTTGCCGGAGCTGCCTCTTCACTGGCAGCTGGTTACGATATGGAGATTGCTGCACAAATCGGATCTTTTGTGGCCGGTATTACAGTTCAGAAGTTATTTCAGACAGGTACTGCTTCGCCGGAAGAAATCCTCGGAATTGGGGCAGATCCCGATTTTATATTTGCTTCAGAATTAGCTGAAGATAAACGACACGCCAACTATCTGCCGGATACAGAAATCGAAATTATCACCAAATGGAAAGAGAAGCCACAGATCAAACACGCTATTTTTGATCACGACGGAACAATATCTACACTTCGCGAAGGATGGGAACTGATCATGGGTCCGATGATGATCAAAGCAATTTTGGGTGATAAATTCCTTGAGGCAGATGAATCATTATATCAGAAAGTTAAAGCAAGATCAGATGAGTTTATCGACAAGACAACCGGCATTCAAACCCTTGTTCAGATGAAAGGACTCATTGAACTGATCAGGGAGTTTGGCTGCGTTCCTGAAGATAAAATACTCGACGAATTTGGCTACAAGCAGATCTACAACGACGAGTTGCTGATCATGGTCAAAGTACGTGAAGAAAAGTTCTTAAAGGGCGAACTTTCACTGGAAGATTTCACTTTGAAAAATGCGGTTCCGTTTCTTCAGAAGCTACATGATGCCGGAGTCAAACTGTACCTGGCCAGCGGCACCGATGAGGCGGATGTTAAAAGCGAAGCCCGTGTTTTAGGATACGATCACCTGTTCGAAGGGCGAATCTATGGTGCGGTTGGAGATATCACGAAGGAAGCTAAGAAAATTGTCCTTGACCGAATCCTCGATTCGATCGTAGAAGCAGCATTTGGAACCATTGCAACCTTTGGTGATGGTCCAGTCGAAATGCGTGAAACGAAGAAAAGGGATGGAATTGCCATCGGTATTGCCAGCAATGAACTGCGGCGCTATGGCCTTAACGAGAATAAGCGTTCCCGCTTGATTAAAGCGGGTGCAGATATCATTGTTCCCGATTTTTCGCAATTTCCACAGTTGTTCAGCTTGTTAAATATTAATCTTTAGAAAATGCCATACCCAAAATTAGACAGGGATCAACTTGCTATCAAGAAACTGAGCGACAGGAAAAACAAGGTATATATCGAAAATGACCATGTTCCTGTCACACAAAAACCTGCACATCTTTCGGAGTTGAGGCAAAAGCTCATCGAAAAAACGGAAGGACGCATCAGGCAGGCCCGTCAACAGCAACGATCGGTAATGCTCACTTTTGGCGCGCACACGATTAAAAACGGGATGGCTCCCACGCTGATAGCACTCATGGAAGAAGGCTGGGTCACCCATCTTTCAACAAATGGCGCGGGCATCATTCACGACTGGGAGTTTGCCTTCCAGGGAAAATCGAGCGAAGATGTTCGTGAGAATGTTGAACTCGGTCAGTTTGGAATCTGGGACCATACCGGCTTCAATATCAACCTGGCCCTTATTGTCGGCGCCTACGAAGGTTTGGGATATGGCGAATCGGTCGGTAAAATGATCTCTCTTGAAGGGTTAACGATCCCCGAAATTTCATTCCTGCAGGATGAGGTCGTCAGGAATATAAAAACCAATACAGACCTTGCAGCTGCCGCAGCCGATCTCTGCGGGGTTATTCAGAAATTCAACCTTAAACCCGGATTTATGCCGATTCCTCATCCGTTTAAAAGATATTCGGTTCAGGCAAAGGCTTTTGAATTGGGGATTCCGTTTACAGGTCATCCCATGTTTGGTCACGACATCATCTATAACCATCCGATGAATCACGGGGCGGCGATTGGCAGGGTTGCCCAGAACGATTTTCTGAGTTTTGCAAAGAGCGTCAGCAATCTTGACTATGGTGTTTACATGTCGATCGGATCGGCGGTGATGTCACCCATGATCTTTGAAAAGGCGCTTTCGATGTCACAGAACCTGATTATACAGCAAAATGGCCATATCGATCACCACTACATGCTGATTGTCGACCTTGCCAAATCGGACTGGGACTGGCAGGCAAAAGGGGAACCGCCAATGGATAACCCGGCCTATTACCTGCGTTATTGCAAGACTTTCCAGCGAATGGGTGGTGAAATGGATTACCTGACCGCCGATAACCGCGATTTTTTGCTGACGATCTATCAGAAACTGACGGAGAGAAATTGAGACTAAGAGAGGGAGTGAGGGAGAGAAAGCGAGAACAGGTGACCTGGAGAATATGAGATTGAAATTCTTATTCTAAAGGACAAATGACCCTGAACGGGTAAAATATAAATAACCCCGGGTGAGTGAACGAAGTGAGCAAAACCCGGGGAAGCAACTAAACGACTTAAAAAAGGCGCATCTGGGAAGGGTATAGAAACTTTTCTGATCGATGCGCCGCAAAAGGATATTTCAAACTAATACATTGTTACCATGAACAAAAATGAAGTAATCACATTAAAGCAGGAAGCAGAAAACCACCTTGTTAACGAACTTTTGCCCTTCTGGACCACCCGGATGATAGACAAAGCAAATGGTGGATACCTGACCCATTTTGACAAGGACGGAAAGGACACAGGTGAGGATGAAAAGTCGCTAATTGCACAGACCCGTTGTCTTTATACAATCTCCTCTGCCCATCGTGCAGGTTACGGCGGTGGAGTATATGCCGCAATGGCCAGCCATGGTGTCGATTTTCTGATCGATAAAATGTGGGACAAGGAATTTGGCGGCTTCTATTGGATGATGGACCGCAAAGGAAATGTCAAGATCGATCAGAAGATTATTTACGGCCATAGCTTTGCGATCTATTCCCTTAGTGAATATACGCTCGCAACAGGTGACAAGCGAGGAATAGAATACGCTGAAAAGGTGTTCGACCTGCTCCAAAAATACTGTGCCGATACAATGTATGGCGGTTACTGGGAGATGTTTCACCGCGACTGGACACTATGCGGGCCCGGAAGTCAGGGCGGAGACCGTAAAACGTTGGATGTCCATATGCATTTGATGGAGGCATATACAACCCTTTATGAATGTACGGGAAAGGATGTGCACCGCAGAAAGTTACTCGAAGACATTGATCTGCTGATTAACCGGATTATTCATCCTGTTTACAAAACGGGTATCCCCCAATTTTTTAAAGACTGGACTGTTGCACCACAAATCAAATTCGATATCATCTGGGGATGGGACCGGTTCTCCGAAGAAGGACAAAAAGGGAATGCAACTGATAACACCTGTTACGGGCACAATGCTGAATTTGCCCACTTGCTGATCCATGCGCTTAAAATTCTGAAAATTGACCCGAAATCCTATGCTGACTTATTCCGTATTATTTTCGATCACACCATCGATAATGGAATTGATGAAGAATTTGGGGGCGTTTTTGTCGAAGGTCCCCACTCTGGCGGCGTCTATGATAAGGAAAAAGAGTTCTGGCAACAGGCAGAAGTGCTGATTGGACTACTCGATGCCGTTATCCTGTTTGAGGATGAAAAGTATTGGAATGCCTATAAAAACGTCCATCGTTTTGTTCTCGACAAAGTGGTCAACAGAGGCGTTGGTGAGTGGTATCCGCTGCTTTCGCGGAAAGGTGATCCGATCTGGACACACATGGGCCATTCCTGGAAAATCAACTATCATACAGTCAGGGCAATGATTCAAAGCATTGTCCGATTGGATAAAATAGCCGACAATCTGAAATGAAAATAACACAAAACCTATGAATTTATCACTGACTATTCTTGATTGGATCGTTTTGGCTTTAGTCGTGGGAGGAAGCCTCTCTTTTGGTTTGTACATGGCCTACCGTAAAAAGGCAGGACAGAACAGTTCCAATTTTTTCCTGGGAGGAAGATCTTTGAAATGGCCGATCGTTGGTGCTTCAATGTTCGCAACCAACATTGGCGCTGAGCACTTGGTAGGATTATCAGGTGACTCTTATCGTTACGGTCTGTCGGCAGGTTCTGTTGAATTGACCTGTGCCATAACTTTGGGATTTGCCTGTGCAGTTTTGTACCCTTATTACATTAAAAACAAAATCTTTACAATACCGGAGTTTCTTGAAATACGGTATAACCGGCGTGCCCGAACCTTGTTTTCGGGATTGATGCTCGTGATCAGCATCATGACAAAGCTGGCCTTCACGCTATTTGCCGGCGCCTTGGTTCTGAACAGCATCCTTGGATGGAACGTTATGACAACCGTAATTATTGTAGGGATGGCTGTCGCCCTTTTTACAATGCTGGGCGGATTTACTGCGGTCGCTTATACAGATGTTATTCAGGTTGTTATTATGCTTGGAGGTACTTCTATCATGCTATTTATTGGCCTCGATAAGGTTGGCGGATGGGACGGACTCATGACGAAGGTACCTAATATGATGTCAATTGCCAAACCTTACGACGATCCGGTTTATCCTTTCTGGGGTATTTTGGCCACCGCTTTTTATGCCGGGATTTTTTACTGGGGTATCGATCAGGTAAATGTACAGCGTGGATTGGCAGCTCAGGATATTCATCATGCCAGATGGGGTGCCATGTTCGCAATCTTATTGAAGCTTTCTCCCATATTTATTTTTGCGCTACCAGGTGTTATTGCCTATGCACTATTCCCGGGCGAATTACAGGGTGAAGCAACCAAGCAAACCTTTGTCCTTTTGCTGAATAAACTGCTTCCAACAGGATTGCGGGGCTTGCTGTTAGCTTCACTGATGGCGGCACTTGTATCTTCGACCATAGCAGTCCTGAACTCAGTCTCCACACTCGTGGTACGCGATTTTTTGCTGGAGTTTCGTCCAAACGTCGCTGAAAAGAAACAAGTCAGATTTGGTCGTTATGTAATAATGGTTGTAGCTGTTTTAGGTATGGGGGCAGCATGGCTTGTTTATAAAAACGAAGAGGGGCTCTATAAATATTTGCAAACGATTTCTGCCTATCTTGTTATTCCTGTTTTCCCTGCCATCTTCTTTGGCATCATCAGCAAGAAAGTGACCTTAAAAGGGGCTGCAGTTTCAGTAATTGTCGGAATTATTCTGGCTACTATCTTTGTGATTGACCAATTGTTAGGCCCTGTTGCAGGAAAAGCGCTGTTCCCATTTCTGCATCATCCACTCACTTTGAATTTTGGATACCGCGGTCTCTGGGCCGAGATATTTATTACCGGCGTTTTGTTTGCTGTCTCGGCATTCACCGAAAAAACAGCGCCCGAAAAGCTTGCTAAAACAACCATCAATTATTCCAAAGGCATTCCCAAATTCGAAGGAATCACCGACTGGCGGTTAATTTGGGGTGTTCTCGCTTCAATTACTTTATTCTTATATATCTGGTTAAGTTAATTAAATACAGTGAATCATGAAGAAAACAATTTTAGCAGTCATTGTTTTGCTAATCGGGTTTAATGAAATAACCGAGGCAAAAGCAAAATGGATATCCCTCTTTAACGGGAAAGATCTGAAAGGATGGTTCGTCCGTGGAAAAGCCACCTGGACCGTGCAGGATGGCGTCCTGGTTGGTGAAGGTGGAATGGGGCATATCTATACAGATGCGACCTGCACCGATTTTGAGGCGAAAGGGATGTTCCGGATTTCGGGTAATAAAAGTAACAGTGGATTCTATTTTCGTGCCAATCCGCCTGCTGACAATCCCGATGGTTTTCCACGCGGTTATGAAGCGCAGATCTGTAACAGTCAGGATGCCTACACCGGCTGGTTATGGAAACCCGGTACACCTACCGGTAAAGCCACCGAACTCTTAACCAAAGATGGCGAATGGTTCGAATACCGGATTAAAGCGGTTGGAAGCCATATTGAATTCTGGATCAACGATAAGCCCGTGATGACCTATGACGACAGCGAATATAAAACAGGTCATTTTGCAATTCAGGGGCATAATCCGGGGATGAAAATAGAGGCCAAAGCATTGTTTTACCGGACTCTCGACCAGGCAAAATAGAATTCCTGCGTGAAGCTTTTGGCTGTTATTGAGAACTGATATAATAGGGCAATGTCAAAAGCCGTTTAACGCAGAGATTCGGTAGAGTAGAGCGGGAAGGATAGAAACACCTTCCCTGCCCCCTCGTCAATCCGTACGTGCGGTTTTCCCGCATACGGCTTTCCTATAAACTTCTTCATTTGCATTCACAAGCGAGCTGGTCGGTA
>Ga0209697_10001181_pt1 | contig 41395 bp, 46 predicted proteins | sample AliMusrvi5mmetaG_FD_184115 | JGI IMG/M metagenome (GOLD analysis project Ga0209697, IMG submission 184115) | Freshwater lake bacterial and archeal communities from Alinen Mustajarvi, Finland, to study Microbial Dark Matter (Phase II) - Alinen... | ecosystem: Environmental > Aquatic > Freshwater...
GAAACGGCCAAGGCCAACAACCTGGAGCCCTACGCTTACTTGCGATACATCTTCGACAGATTACCTTTGGCATCAATGTTGGAGGACTACGAGGCGCTCTTGCCCTGGAATGTTACTCCGGAAAAACTGGGAATTGTCGCGTCGGCAAGGTGCGGTTGATATGGCGCTTACTTCATAACCGTATGCAAACAGCAATATATGAACAACTATGCAAAGAATATGGGAAGAAGAATGTCGGAACTGAACAAGACACTGGCTTTGGTTCAAGAGTTGACATTGCAGTTAAGCAAGATAACGGGACAATAATTTTCTATGAACTAAAAACATCAAATTCAATCAGACAATGTATTCGTGAAGGTTTGTCACAACTTATAGAGTATTCATTCTTTCCAGATAACAATAATGCCTCAACACTTATCGTTGTTTCTCAAAATAAAATTGATACCGTTAATGAGAAGTACATCAATAACTTACGTGCATCATTTAAAATTCCTGTATTCTATCAACAATTTAATATCGAAACAAACATGCTCGAACAAAAAAAATATTAAGCCAACCACCGGCTCCACACGAACCCCGCAAACAGCGCGGGTCCGTGTGGAGCCGGAACGTTCCGTCACAATCAGGTTAAATATGGCAGAATATGGTGAGTGGAACCGGAAAGGAGCGACCCTTAGCGATGTAACAGCGAAGAAGGAATATGGAGTTGATCAGGAGTTTATTATAAAGGGTATACGCGCTGGTAAACTTGAATACCGTGAAGGAGTTATGTGGGGCAATCCATATCTCAGGATTTTAAGAAATCAGCTTGAGAGTTTCATCTCCGAAGAACGTGGGCAAGACAGTTTGCTGAAAGAAAAAAGAGATTAAAAGAACTTGAGACTCAAAAAGCAGTAATTGAGAAACTGCTTAAAGCTGGATGACGCTTTTAGCAGAATTATAAACTTGCTCACCGCAAGCGGAAGTCTGGCCGTACAGGCTGAATCTATTCTGCCGCAGGGACTGATCATGATGCTCTATCGACGAGCAAAAACAGTTGCCTGAAAGAGAGGGATCAAGGCTTTGCCGGGAATTATTTCTTGACTCCAACCTTCGATTTTCTATAGACTTTTTACACACACTTAAAATCTTGCCCAAAGATGTATACTCTCGTTTCGGCAAAACAGTGAGGAATACGCCATGAAAGTACAATCCATCGCATTTCGTTTGCTTTTCGGCGGCTGCCTGGCAGTCATAATACCGCTGTCCATCGTCGGCTACATCTCGACCAACAAGTCATCCACAGCCTTAGAAGAACTGGCCACTACAACCGCCAAGTCAAGCGCACTGGATATCGCCACCCTGATCGAAAACACCCTGATTGAAGAAAAGAAAATAGTACTCTCCCTGGCTTCCGACACCCTGGTGCAATCGGTCGGGAAAAAGGTAAAAGAGAATTCCATTGAGTCGGCGACCGATGCCATCAAGGTGCTGCACGACGACATGAAGAAAAAATACAAAAATCTGGGCGACCAGTATCTGGGCATCTTCGTCACCGACAGCAGCGGTAAACTCTACACCGGGGAACTTGCCAACGGCCAGGAATATAAAGGCTCGGAGGTCGCAAGCCGTGACTATTTCCAGGAGGCACAGAAGACCAAAAAAGCCGCCATCGGCGATGTCGTTAAATCGAAAACCACCGGCGAACTCATCTCCGTCATCTGCGCCCCGATCCTCACCGATTCCGGCGAGTTCCTGGGAGTCTTCGGCATGCCGATCAAGGCCACGGCCCTGACCGATCTGGTCTCCAAGAAAAAAATCGGGGAAACCGGCTATGCCTTCATGATCAACAATACCGCGACGGTTATCGCCCACCCGAAAAACGACTTCATCCTCGCCCTCGATCTCTCGAAAACCAAAGGCCTGGAAGAAATAGGCAAGACCATGGTACAAGGTAAAACGGGGGTGATTTCCTATGAGGAGGATGGCATCGAGCGCATTGCCGGCTACGCCCCGATAGCCATAACCGGTTGGAGTGTCGCCGTTACCCAGAGCAAGAACGAACTTCTCAGTGCTTCCCGCACCATAAGAAACAGCACGGTGGCTGTGGTCCTGTTCTCCCTTGTTATTGTTTCAGTGATCATCTTTTTTGCCGCAAGGGCGATCGTCACGCCAATCAATAAGGCGGTCGCCGGTTTGAAAGACATCGCCGAAGGTGAAGGCAATCTGACGATGCGACTGCCGATCACCTCCAACGATGAAGTTGGCGAGATGTCCCGATGGTTCAACCTGTTTATTGAAAAATTGCAAAATATCATCAGGCAGATAAGGGTCGATACCCAGCAGGTCGACCATTCGGCAACCTCCCTGTCGTCCATTTCCGGCCTGCTGCAAAAAAGCGCTCAGGAGACCTCGCAGCTTTCCGAGAATGTCGCAACCGCCGCCGAGGAAATGAGTGCCAACCTCAACAGCGTCGCCGCCGGCATGGAGGAATCGACCACCAACACCTCGATGGTGGCCAGCGCCGCCGAAGAAATGACCGCCACCATCCACGAAATCGCCGCCAATGCCGAGAAGGCGCGGTCGATTACCGAGAAAGCCGTGCAACAGGCGGAAAGCACTTCGGCGAAAATCGGCGACCTGAGTCAGGCAGCCGAAGCGATCAATAAGGTGACCGAGGCCATTACCGAAATTTCGGAACAAACCAATCTCCTGGCGCTGAACGCCACCATTGAAGCCGCCAGGGCCGGCGAGGCCGGTAAAGGCTTTGCCGTTGTTGCCAATGAGATCAAAGAACTGGCGAAACAAACGGCATCCGCCACCTTCGACATCAAAAACCGGATCCAGGAGGTCCAGGAAACCACCTCGGCAACCACCAAAGAGATCAGTCAGATCTCAACCATCATTCACAGTGTCAATGAGATTGTCGCCACCATCTCGATCGCGGTCGGCGAGCAGTCAACCGCCACCCAGGAAATTGCCGGCAATATTTCGCAGGCATCGCAAGGACTGAGTGAGGTCAATGAAAACGTCAACCAGATCTCCACGGTTGCTTCCACCATCACCCAGGACATCGCCATGGTCAACACGGCATCGACAAGCATCTCGGAGAGCAGCAACGATGTGAAGAGCAGTGCCGATTCCCTCCACGCCCTGGCAAGTCGGCTGAATACCATCATCAAGAGCTTCAAGGTGTGAGTGCGAAGAGAAGGGGCCGGCTGCTATCCAGCCAGCCCCTTCGGTGGCCGCCTGAATCAGACATTGTTCCGCAACATTTCATCCTTCTCAACTGCAGCTTTAAGAATTCTGAATACTTCCCGGTAATAGGTGTGGATTCTGGTTTTCACATACTGGTGGACGGATTTCCGCAGATCGCCCTCGTCAACAGGGTAATGAGCGACAACTGCATCGATTTCCGCTCCCTGCCAGTTGGGTTCCCAGGGCAGTCCGGCCTGGATGGTACTCTGCTGCTCCTCAATGGCCTCATTGATGATGACGTCACGCAGCCTTTCCACTTCCCGCTGCAATTTAGTGATTTTCACATGGGAGCCCTTGCGGTTGACCAGGAACTCAAGAATGGCATCGACCGAATCCTCGCGCATGACCTTTGCCAGGTATTTCACCTGACGCTTTCTCGCCCCGCCCTTGACAGTACGGCAGCGGATGATCTCATCCTTTACCAGTTGGCTTGCCGGCAGGAGTTTCAGGTCCTTATCGGTGAGGAGACTGAGTTCCTCCGCTACCCCTTCTTCATCCTTGAACCGTCTTTTTTGTGCAGACCTGCTAATATATTCTGTCATGTTTTCCTTTGGGACATTATCGAACGAGTTCGACCAAGGCCGGTTCGTATTCTTTAGGTGCCTCGAAACCGAGCAAACGGCAAAGAGTTGCCGCGACATTTGCCAGCCCCGGCTTCTCCACTCCTGTCAACCTGAAACGGTTTACCTGGCTGTAATCCTTGATGATAAACGGTACCGGGTTGAGGGTGTGGGCAACCATCGGGGTGATCTTACCGTTCTTTTTGGTCCACATGCGATCGGCATTGCCGTGATCGGCGGTGATGACCGCAATCCCTCCGGCCTTTTCGATGGCGTGGAGAATTCGTCCAAGGCAAAGATCAACGGTTTCGACGGCGATCCTCACCGCCGGGACCACCCCGGTATGGCCGACCATATCGCCGTTCGGGAAATTGAGGCGAATAAATTTGTAGTGGCCGCTTTCGATGGCGGCAATCACCTTGTCGGTGATTTCGCCTGCCTTCATCCACGGCCTCTGATCGAACATCACCTTATCCGAGAGGATTTCCTCGTAAGTCTCTAATTTTTTGTCGATATACCCGGATCTATTACCGTTCCAAAAATAGGTGACATGGCCGAATTTCTGGGTTTCGGAGATGGCATAGGCAGTAACCTGAGCCGCACACAGATACTGGCTGAGGGTGTGATCGATGACCGGCGGTTCAACCAGATAGTTTTTCGGAATCAGGGCGTCGCCGTCGTACTGCATCATGCCGGCAAAAAATACCTTCGGCAGTCGCACCCGGTCGAACTCGTGAAAGTCCTTTTCCTCAAAGGCCTTGGAGATTTCAATGGCTCGATCGCCCCGAAAGTTGAAAAATACCACTCCATCGCCATCCTCGATAGTGCCGATCGGTCCATCCGCATCGGCCACCACGAAAGCGGCCATATACTGATCGGTCATTTCCGAATCTTCGGCGTAGTAGGTTCGAACTGCTTCGCATGCCGATGAAAAAGACCGTCCTTGCCCCAGAACATGGGCCTTCCAGCCGTTTTCGACAACCGCCCAATTGGCGTTGTAACGGTCCATGGTGGTAATCATTCTGCCACCGCCGGAAGCAATGCGATAATCTCGACCGGCAGTAGAACTCCTAGCCAGTTTCTCCTCCAGGGGTTCGAGGTAGCGCAAGGCGCTTTTCTGGTCGACATCCCGGCCATCAAGAAGGGTATGCACCTTAACCTTGGGAAAATTCTCCTGCAAGCAGCGATCGAGGAGTGCATTGAGCTGGTTGATATGGCTATGGACATTGCCGTCGGAAAGAAGGCCGATAAAATGGATGGTCCCGCCACCCTGACTGCATTTTTGCAGCTGCCGCCAGGCATCTCCGGCAAAAATTCGTCCGGATTCCAGTGCCTCGTTGACCAGTTGCGCCCCTTGCGCAAACACCCGTCCCGAACCGAGTGCGTTGTGGCCGACCTCCGAATTGCCCATATCGCCATCGGAAGGCAAACCCACCGCCGTGCCGTGCGCCTTCAGACGAACCATCAACCCTTCCTTAAAAAGTTCGTCCAATACCGGGGTGTTGGCGACGTATACGCCGTCACTTTCATCCTGGGCTCCGATGCCTACGCCATCCATAATGATGGTGACCACCGGTCCGGCAAAGGGTGTGTATCCGGCGAGAGGTGCCAAGAGTTGTGTTGTCATTTTTTGTCCTTTTAGGGAAGTATATGGCCGAGAGGGGACTGTTTTTCTTTTCTCAAAAGCAAATAATATTGGTATGTTTGCGACCAAAATATCAAGTCGTTCTTGTCGGCCCGTGGCCTTGCCATTCTCGTTTGCCGGCGACTCCAGTGTAAAACCTTCCGCATGGACGATCAACAATCTTTATCACACCTGGTGCTGACCGTCACGCCCGAGAAGCTGCCTTTATTTACCACTGTTTTGCAGTCCGGCATAGAAATATTGACGCCAGCCGGTACAAGCCTTGGCCAATTTCCCAGTGCTTTGCCGGGCTTTACCGCCGAATATCTGGCCAATACGCTGCAGACGATTTTCCATAACGGCAGCGCCGTCGATTACCTTACAACTGTTTTGTGCGGCGAAAAGCCGACACTCGCCTTCTCCTCCGCCATGCCGGGTGTGGCAGGAGCTATCTTTCGCAAAATCTCGCCATTTTTCCCCAAGCCCTGAGTGAAAAAACGAGGCAAGGACAAGGATTTGCCCGGACCGAAAGGCACAATTGCATTGCATTGCGCTCCACTTGCATGTTACGTTAGCGACATGACTTGAAACATTCACCATCTTCCGTGAAACGTAATTTACGTTGACTCCCCTGAATGGCAATAAACCCTTCAGAAAAAAGGCTGGACAAACAACCTGTACTTTTTTTCCAAAGAAACGCCCACCTAGTTTGAGGAAAAGCATGGATGTGACTCTGCAAAAAACCCTGATGCGGTATATGCTGGAATCGAAAAACGACGATTCTTTCATCAAAAAAGTCAATAAACTGTATACGACCGCCGGGGCTGAGGTACTGTTGACTGTTTTCAAGCTCCTTGCCGGAATAGATATCCCTTCGGAAAAATGCTCGATGCACTGGGAAAAAACCCAGATACACCGCCAGAAGCTCTCCGAACTCCTGGACAGAAATGTCGACATCACTACGGCCCTCTGCGATTACCTGCAATCCGCCACCCGCTTCCTCAGCCATCCGCGGTTGATCGAGGCCAGTCAGTATGAGACGGTCATCCATGAAACGATCAACGATAAACTGACCGGCCTCTTTAACCGCCCCTATTTCGATGAGTCCTTCAATCAGCAAGTCGCCCTGGCCAAGAGATATCATGAGGATTTTACTATTCTCTTTCTCGACATAGACAATTTCAAAGAGGTGAATGACACCTATGGCCATCTGGCTGGAGATGCAGCCCTGACAGAGATAGCCGCAGTCATTCTTAAAGAGAAGCGCGATAGCGACATTGCCGCCCGTTTCGGAGGTGAAGAATTCGTTCTCCTCATGACTCATACCGACAACGTCAGTGCCTTTATATTTGCCGAACGGTTGAGAAAACAGATTGAGCTGCTTGCAATCACCTACCGCGACCAAGTCATCAAGCTTACCGTCAGCGGCGGCATTGCCTCCTTTCCTTTCAACTCTGAAGATCCCAAACAGCTATTGCAGATGGCCGACAGCGCCGTATATCTGGCCAAGGGCGCGGGTAAAAACACCATCTCCCTCTTTAAAGAAGAAAAAAGAAGATATCTCCGGATCAAAATCCACCAACCGGTTTTGGCCAAAGAACTCGACTTTAATAATTCGACGACTTTTACCGGCATAAGCAAGGACATCTGTATCGGCGGAATACTCTTTGAAAACAATGCCCCCTTGCCTCTTGGCGCACTGATCAAGGTGAGGGTGCCGGTAAATGGAGGCGCCCCGGTTATGCTGATCGGAACGGTGGTGCGGGTTGAGGATTTTGAAAACGGCAGATACGATATCGGTATGACCACGTCTTTTAAAGAAATGGACAAAATCGCCAATAACGAAATTGCCGGTATTCTTCGCCTGGGAAACGTGGCATATTAGAATCTTTCCATAAGGCCTTTGCCCTCTTGCATGCGATAGGAGCGCTAGCCATGCGAACGACTCATGTTATCGTCGAAGGTTTGGTTCAAGGCGTAAGTTTTCGCGAGTCTACCCGCCGCCAGGCCTTTATTCTGGGACTCACCGGCTGGGTCCGTAATCGGCGCGATGGCTCGGTTGAGGCCATGCTCTCGGGCCCACCCGACAAAATCGACCATATGCTCCAGTGGCTGCGGCAGGGATCGCCGCGCGCTATGGTGGACGAATTGCACATTCGCGAGTTAGTTGACGAAGAACATTTTACCGCCTTCGAAATACGCTTCTGAGAAACCGACCTCTTTTTGCTAAACTCTCTTCCCCAGAATGTTTCTTGAAATAGACCACCTCAATCTCTGGTTTAACAGCTTCGATGATGAAAAACCTGCGCATAAACAGGTACTCTTCGATGTCTCGCTGACCCTGCAAAAGGGTGAAACCGTGGCCTTGGTCGGCGAATCCGGCTCGGGAAAATCGATTACCGCCCTGTCCATCCTCCGCCTGCTCGAAGATAGCTGCGATATCCGGTTGGAGGGGGAAATTCGTTTTGAGGACCGGAACCTTCTCTCCCTTTCTCCGGAAAAAATCCGCAAGATTCGCGGCAACCGGATCGCCATGATCTTCCAGGAACCGATGACTTCGCTGAATCCGGTATACAGCATCGGCAACCAGCTCATGGAACCCCTCAGACTCCATCTCGGCATGGATAACAAAGAGGCCGAAAAAGAGGCCATCCGTCTTCTGCAGCGGACCGGAATCGAAGACCCGGTCGGTCGCCTGCATGCCTATCCGCACCAGCTTTCCGGCGGCCAGCGGCAACGGGTGATGATTGCCATGGCACTGGCCTGCCACCCCTCCCTGCTGATCGCCGACGAACCAACCACCGCCCTTGATGTCACTATTCAGGCACAGATCCTGGCACTTATCAAGGATATCCAGAAAGAATACGGTATGGCCGTGCTGCTCATCACCCATGATCTGGAGATGGTCCGCCGCCATGCCTCGTCCATCTCCATCATGCAGCATGGCCGGATCGTTGAAAGCGGCAAAACGAAGGCAATTTTCGCCGCCCCTTCCCATCCCTACACCCGGTGTCTGATGTCGGCTATTCCGGCAAGCGGCAGGGGTGCTCCTCCTTTGGGGCCGCTACTCCTCGCCACAAAAAATCTGTCCTGCCACTTCCAGATGTACAGCGGCTGGGTCCATCCCTTCAAACGGAGGAAGACGACTATCAAGGCGGTCGATGCAGTAAGCCTTTCGCTGCACAGGGGAAGTACCTGGGGCATTGTCGGTGAATCGGGCTCGGGAAAAACCACCCTGGGCATGGCAATCTTAAAACTCGTCCACAGCACCGGGGCGATTGTCTTTGACGGACAGGACATTCAGCCGTGGAGTACAAGCCGCCTTAGGCCGCTGCGCAGCGATATCCAGATCGTCTTCCAGGACCCGTTTTCCTCCCTCTCGCCCCGCTTTACCGTCCAGGAAATCATCGAAGAGGGCTTGCGGGTCCATACCCCAAACAGCACCAGGGAAGAGCGCTACCAGCTGGTTATCGATACCCTCTTGGAAGTGGGGTTGGAGGAGGAGATGGCCTTTCGCTATCCCCACGAATTTTCCGGCGGCCAGCGACAGCGTATCGCTATAGCCAGAGCCATTGTGCTGCGGCCGAAATTGCTCATCCTCGATGAACCCACCTCGGCCCTCGATGTCACCATCCAGGGACAGATCATCGCCCTGCTTGTCGCATTGCAAAAGAAATATGATATGACCTATATGTTCATTTCCCACGATCTGCGGGTGGTCCGTGCCCTGGCAGACCATGTTGCAGTCATGCAGCATGGGAAAATCATCGAGTCCGGACCGGCACAGGAGATTTTTACTTCGCCAGTGCAGGAATACACTCGGACGCTGTTTGCCGCTGCTTTGGGCTCTTAGAAACCGTTTCGAAATAACCTGGCCATTTTATTTTTTCCACGGCTTAAAAAAAATATTTGCCTCTGATGTTGATCCGTTCTACCAGCAAGTTACAGAATATATTGTCGCCTTTCATTGGGCCTCTGGGAAGTTTTACTCGACATTCTTCCCATAAAAATCGGGTAGTCCAAGGTTGGGAGCAAAACCGTTGATGCGATGAATGATAATCTACACTATTTTCAGTTACTCCACTTGATCTCCGGAGGAAGAATAGATGCCTAACACGACCACTCTCAACCGCTGCGCCTGGGCCACTAGCGACCCTCTCTATCACGTCTACCATGATGAGGAATGGGGTGTGCCGGTGCACGATGATCGACGTTTGTTTGAGTTCCTGATCCTGGAAGGTGCTCAAGCCGGGCTCTCCTGGATTACCATTCTCCGCAAGCGGGCAACCTATCACACTGCCTTTGCCGGTTTCGACCCCCACCTGGTAGCCCGGTTCGATGCGGCCAACGTGGTGAAACTCCTGGCCAATCCGGGCATAATCCGCAACCGCCTTAAAGTGGCATCGGCTATTACCAATGCCCAGGCTTTTTTGAAAATACAGGAAGAGTTCGGCTCTTTCGACGCCTACCAATGGCGCTTCGTCGATGGCAAACCGATTCGCAACGCCTGGAGAAATATCGCCGAAGTCCCCGCCAGCACACCGGTATCGGACGCCATGAGCCGCGACCTGAAGAAGCGCGGATTCCGCTTCATCGGCAGCACCATTTGTTATTCGCACATGCAGGCAGTGGGCATGGTCAATGACCACACCGTGGACTGTTTTCGCTGGAGTCAGCTGGGCGGCGGCGAATATTAATGAGCAATTGGTCCGATATCCGCCGCCCCGAGCGACCCGTCCAACCCCGATAAACCGGGTTGGACGGATAGGCGGTTAACCTTATGATTACCCCTGTCGGCCATGCCGGCACTTGTCGCCGCTGATATCATCTTTAAAAAGGGCAAAGCCCCGCTCCATGGCGCAGAAATCGCCGCACATGGTGCAGGTCGCCTCGTTTTCCGGTTTACGGCTGTCCCGCACCTCACGCATCTTCTCCGGAAACATCGACAAGCGGAAATACTCTTCGAAATCACTGTCCCTTCGGGCTAAGGCAACCCGCTTTTCCAAATCCCTTCGCTCAGGATATTTGGCGATATCGCCGATCCGGGCAGCCAAGCGTGTCGCCCTGACCCCTTCCCGAACATCGTCTTCGTTCGGAAGCGCCAGATGCTCCGCCGGGGTGATGTAGCAGATGAGATCGGCTCCGTGCCACGCCGACTGCGCCGCGCCGACGGCCGCGGTAATGTGGTCGTATCCGGCCCCGGAGTCGGCGGGCAGCGGCCCGAGGACATAATAAGGCGCCCCTCCGCTCATCCGTTTTTCCAGCATGATATTACCGGCGATTTCGTCGAGGGGCACATGACCGGGGCCCTCGACCATCATCTGACAGCCCATCTCCCGGCCGAGTTCGGCCAGCTCGCAGTTGATGATCATCTCGGCCATCTGCGCCCGGTCATGGCTGTCGTGGATGGCCCCGGCGCGGATACCGTTGCCGAGTGACAGCACCGCATCGTATTTTTTCATCAGGGCACAAACCCGGTCGAACTGCTCGTACAAGGGATTTTCGCAATTATTGTATTCCATCCACGAGACCATGAAGGTTCCGCCCTTGGAAACCAGCCCGCCGTAACGAAACCCCTGTTTGCGCAGGCGTTCGACGGAAAACCTGTTGATGCCGCAATGGATGGCCATAAAGGACATGCCGTCGGCTAGTTGCCGCTCAATCAGTTCAAAGAGATATTCCGGATCAAGCTTATTGGGATTTTTATATTTTCTGCCGGCCTCGGCAAAGGCCTGATAGAGCGGCACATTACCCACCGGCAGAGAGCAATGTTCAAGCACCGCCCGGCGAATGGCGTCTAGGTCGCCGCCGGTTGACAGTTCCATCAGAGTATCCGCCCCTTCCTTCTCGGCAATTCGCGCCTTGCGTATCTCCAGGGCAACATCGGAGATGTCGGAAGAAGTGCCGATGGAGGCGTTCACCTTGGTCCGTAAGCCCTTTCCGATACCACATACCTTCTGGGCCGGCCGGTTCGGATTACAAGGGATGACGATATGGCCTGCGGCCACGCCGAGTCTGATCTCTTCCGCCGAATAGCCCTCATCTTTTGCCACCTCGGTCATAAGACTGGTAATTGTTCCTTCCTTTGCCAATTCAAGCTGGGTCTTCATTTTTACAGGTCCTCCATGCTGATGATTCCTGTCGGGCGGGCAATAAAAAAAGTCCGTGTCACGGCGTACGCCGCAACACGGACTTATATGGACAAGAAAGTCTTTATTCTCCCCGGCAGGTCTTCTGACTTGCGGCTCACCCTCCGACTGCACCTTCCCGTTCCAAAACTACCGAAACAGTGGTCATCAAACAGTCATCGTCCCCGCTTACAGCGCTGGCCCAACGTTACGGATTTGCACCGTATTCCCTTTTCACCCCCGCGCCTTTAAGGCGGCGGCACCCGGAAGCTATTTATACTGCGGTGCCGATACTAACCGAGTCGGGTGCAAAAGTAAATTGCCTTTTCTTTCGCAAACATGAATAATGACAGGAAGACAAGACGCCCTACGGCGGTAATTTTCAGACGCAGGGCGATTTCAAGACGGATTTTTTTTATCTTGAGGAAAGAGGATGACGACTTTGAAATACCACAACGCCTTTCCGGCGGCATTCCTTCTGGTCCTTGCCTTGATCGGCGGCTCCACTGTACCGATAGCTGCTCATCCTCTGGGCGGGGTATTACAGAAAACCGTAGTCTCCAATCTTTCCAACGCCATTCTCATTGAATACAACACCCACTTCGGACCGGAAGTAGTGCTGACCCTGCATCCGGACAAGAATTTTAACGGAGTTCTTGACGAAGAGGAAAGGATCCAATTTCTTGATCGCGTCAATCATCTGCTGCTCCCGAATATCATCTGTAGATTGGGGACAACAAAACTGACGATCGAGGAGATGGACAGAAAATTGACCTTGGAGGATGCAGGAGATTTTAAAAATGGCTTGAACAGCCAATTTGTCTGGCGTGTCTCTCTGAATAAGGATGGAAAGCCGCCGGAGGGGTTGTTCAGGATGCAAGACAACAATTTTCGAGCGAGCGAGCTGAACCAGCTCAGCTATTTTGTGACCATCCTGGGGGATACCGGTCCCGTGGCTCTTGCCGATGAAGGACGTGAACTGTTATGGGAGGTTTCCAGCCCAAAACAGCCTGCTCCCGGTTCGCAGCTTGCGGCAGCCGACACCTCTTTGCCGGGAGCTGGACCTCCGGTCGGGGCGATGAAGAACCAAGAGACCACAAATACGGAGACCGATACCCTCAGATCCCTGCTTCGCGACTCGTCGGGGTCCCTCGGCCTCTATCTGTTCGGTCTTGTCACCGCCTTTATCCTGGGGGCCTTTCACGGCTTAAGCCCCGGCCACGGCAAAGCCATGGTGGCAGCATACCTGGTGGGTTCACAGGGGCGAAGCATCGATGCGGTGAGGTTGGGCCTTATCGTCACGGTGACCCATATCTTCTCGGTTATTATCCTTGGTCTCCTGGCTCTGACCTTGTCCCGCTATACTCTCTCCCGGGACTTTATCCCGTGGCTCGGGGTAGCTTCCGGGGCTCTGATATTTTTGACCGGCTATTTTCTCTTGGCCAGAGCGGCTCTTTCTGCAAGTCACCACCATCACACCCATCACCATAATAACCATACCCACCAGCCCGGAGAGACCCATGGTCATACGCTGCAAGAGATTTTCTCCCTGGGGGTGGCGAGTGGGCTTGTTCCCTGCCCTACTGCCATTGTCATCCTGCTGTTCGCCATAGCCGTCAATCGTATAGTCACCGGCCTTCTGATCATCCTCAGTTTCAGCCTGGGACTCGCTACCGTGCTCATTCTCATCGGCGTATTGACGGTGACTGCTTCCCGGCATATTGAACGGTTTACTTCCGCTGTGGTCTGGATCAGACGTCTTCCGGTTTTCACCGCCGGTATCATCATGGTGCTTGGTGTGGCCATCGGCCTTAATGCCCTGCTCCAGGCCGGCATCTTGACTTTTAACCTTTCATGAACACTCGGGACAGAGTCCGAAGAACTCAAGATGATGCCCTTCGACGGCAAAGCCTGTCTGGCTGGCAATCAGCTTCTCCAGGACCGAAAGATCGCAGTCGCTGCACTCCACGGCCTTCGAGCACAATCTGCAGACCAGCATATGCGAATGTCCCGGTCGTGACGCAACAAACCTGTGCTCGCCACTTCGATCATGGACCCATTTCAAATACCCCAAGTCCTGCAACGCCCTGATCGTCCGATAGACGGTTGCCTGACCGATTTTTTGCGGCGCCAGCACCGCCGTGACCTGGGCGATGGTAAAGCCAGCCGGATCACTTTCAAAAAGTCGCCATACCGCCTCGCGTTGCGGAGTGAAACGCAGACCTGTTTTGTTAAACTGCTGTCGAAGCTCTGCCTTCGGTAAGGCATCGATAGTATTCATAGTTGACAACATTTATCAATAATGATAGCCTTGGTCTGTTCGCAAAGATTTCCGGAATCCCTGTCAAAGACACAATTACTTTTGAAAAGGATCGACATGTCTCATAGATAGCCAAGATTATATTGCAAAATAATTATTATTCGGACTCAGATAGATTACATGAAAACGATAACATTTTTCAATTAGAGGATGCAATGACGAAGTGGTTGAACCCCGCAATATTCCACCCCAATGGAGGCCATTCCTTATCTCCGCTCGGCTGGAGTGTGGGAGCCCGTCTCTTTTGGGCCGCCGGCGCCTCGGCATTTCTCTGGCTTGCCGTCGCCTGGGCGCTCGGCTGGTAATTATCGGGATAAAGATGCATGCAATTACCCTGAACAACCTCACCCTCGGCTACGAAAGGCATCCTGCCGTCCACCATCTGTCCGGGGTCTTCGAGCCCGGATCGATGACCGCAGTAATTGGTCCGAACGGCTCGGGAAAAAGCACCCTGCTGAAAGGGATCACCGGCATTCTGCGTCCACTCGGTGGCAGTATTGACAGGGGTGGCCTGAAGACCAGCCAGATCGCCTACCTGCCGCAGATGCTGGAGATCGACCGGAGCTTTCCGATCACCGTCCTCGATATCGTAATCCTCGGGCTTTGGCGCGACATCGGCATCTTCGGCGGCATGAAGCGCGATCTCTGGCAAAGGGTCGAACAGGCTCTTACCACCGTCGGCCTTGAGGGCTTTGAAGCAAGGGCCATCAGCAATCTCTCCGGCGGTCAGTTTCAGCGGGTTATGTTTGCCCGGATGCTTCTGCGGGACTCTCCTGTCGTTGTCCTTGACGAGCCTTTCACCTCAATCGATGCGCAAACGACGCTTGATCTTTTTGCAGTAATCCAGCGCTGGCACATCGAGAATCGGACGATCATTGCGGTGCTGCACGATTTTGATCAGGTGCGGGCCTATTTCCCCCAGACCCTGCTGCTTGCCCGTGATCTGGTCGGATGGGGTGCAACCGATCAGGTCCTGACTGAAGCCAACCTGTTGCTCTCCCGCAGGATGTCGGAGGCCTGGGACGAGTCGGCGGCAGTCTGCGAGGAGAATGCGGCATGAACCATTTTGTCGACTTTTTTCTCTCTCCTTTTTCCGAATTCATCTTTATGCGCCATGCCCTGGTGGCCTGCCTGGCCCTTGCCCTCGGCTGCGCTCCGGTCGGAATGCTGCTCGTCCTCAGGCGCATGAGCCTGATGGGTGATGCCCTTTCCCATGCCGTCCTTCCCGGCGCGGCGCTTGGTTTTCTCGTCTCCGGCCTTTCTTTATATGCAATGACCATCGGCGGGATTATTATCGGCTTGGCCGTTGCCCTCTTGGCCGGGGCGGTAGCGCGGGTCACTGCTCTCCGCGAAGACGCCAGTTTTGCCGCCCTGTACCTTATTTCGCTGGCCGCAGGTGTCCTGATCATCTCCATGCGCGGCACCAGCGTTGACCTCATCCATGTGCTCTTCGGTACTATTCTCGCCGTCGACGATCCGGCCTTGATTCTGGTCGCCTCCATCGCCACTATCACCATCTTCACCATGGCCCTTATTTACCGGCCCCTGATCGTCGAGTGTTTCGATCCCGGCTTCCTGCGGTCGGTCGGCGGGCACGGCGCGACCATGCACTTTATCTTTCTCGCCCTTGTCGTCCTCAACCTTGTCGCCGGTTTTACCGCCCTTGGCACCTTGATGGCGGTCGGCATGTTGATGCTGCCCGCTGCAGCCGCCAATTTCTGGGCAAAGCAATTCTGGTCGGCGTCCCTTGCAGCGGCGATAATTGCCATGATATCCAGTTATTCAGGGCTGTTATTGTCATTTTATATGAATTTCCCCTCCGGCCCCTCCATCATTCTCATTGCCGGGATCTGCTATGTGTTTTCGGTGGTTTTCGGAAAACACGGCAGTCTTTACAGTCGCCACAAGGCAGGCGGCCATCTTGCAGGGTAAACCTAACTAAAGGAGAATTCTATGTCCACGGTAACACGAATACTCGTTGTTTTTTGCGCTCTTCTCGTGGTGGGCGGCACGGCCAGGGCGGAAAAAACCGTCAAGGTCGTCGCCAGCATCAGCATTATCGGCGATATGGTCAAGAATATCGGCGGCGACAGGGTTGATGTGACCACCCTGGCCGGAGCCAATGTCGATGCCCATGCCTATGAGCCGACACCGGCGACCGCCATGTCCGTCAGCAAGGCCGACCTCGTTGTGGTCAACGGCCTCGGGCTTGAAGGTTGGATGGATCGTCTGATTAAGGCCTCCGGCTATAAGGGAACGGTGGTAGTGGCAACGACGGGCATCAAACCGCGGAAAATGAAGGAGGAAGGTAAAGGCCATCAGGAGGTCGCCGATCCTCATGCCTGGCAGGATATCAACGACGGCAGGCTCTATGTGGACACTATCGCCAAGGCACTGATCTCCATCGATCCGGAAGGGGCAACAACCTATGCAACGCTTGCCGAGGCCTACACCAAGAAACTCATCGATCTCAACACCTGGGTCAAATCGGAATTCTCGGCCATCCCCAAAGAAAAGCGGCGGATGATCACCTCCCATGACGCATTCGGCTATCTCGGAGGCGCCTATGAGATAGAAATTCTCTCACCGATGGGCTTCAGCACCGAGAGTGAGCCTTCGGCCGGTGAGGTCAAGAAACTGATCCGACAGATCAGAAAAGAAAAGATCACGGCGGTCTTTGTCGAAAATATCTCCGATCCGCGGATGATCGAGCAAATCGCCAAGGAAAGCGGGGTGACGGTCGGAGGAGAACTCTATTCGGATGCGCTGTCAAAACCCGATGGCCCGGCTCCGACATATATCGATATGTTTAAAAATAACGTCACCAAGATCGTAGCTGCGATGAGAAAATGATTATGCATTCAGCTTCCTTCTGATGTCGATGAAATACCGGAGAAATACCATGGTTCAGGCAATGAAGAGATTAACCTTCATTTTATTATTCCTTTTTGCCCTGTCCACCTTGGTAGAAGTCTGTCATCATCACGATGATGGTGATGAGCATGACGATTGCCCTATCTGTATAGCGGCGCTTCACCACTCAGCGGCGGGTTTCAGTTTTTTCTCCCTTGCAGGACTATCGCTGTCAAACATCATTCAAGAAACACCTTTTGTTTCATCACGCTATACTCCCATACACGTTGTTTTCCTGCCCGGCCGGGCTCCTCCTATTTAATCTCATCGTAAACGACAACCAACTCGGAGCTTGCCTGTAAATAAAACTCGCTCCCGCATCCGAATTTTCAAAAGTTAACAGGTGAGGTTTATCATGAGAATCATGGTTCCGCTTACCCTCCTCTTTCTTTGCTCCTGCATTCCAGCGAATGGACTGGCAGAAACATTGGAGGACCGGGTAAATGCCCTGGAAAAAACCATTAAGAAACAAGAACAAACCATCAATAAGCAACAAAAGTTGATCCAAGACTTGCTGGCTGACATCAAAGCACCTCAAGCAGCCGTATCAGCAGATGCAGCGGCTTCACAGCCGGCAACGGCAAAGCAGGTTGAACAACAGGTCCAAAAACTGGACGAAAAGGTAGACCAGATCGCCAACGCGCAGAAAAAGACCTTGCCGAGTGAATTTAATCCAGCCATAGGCATCGTGGGCGAGACGGTCTTCTCCTATAGAGACAAAGGCGCCTTAAAAACAGGAAGTGACCGTCCGGGCGGTTTTGATGTGTTCCAGCGCTCGGTCGAACTGAACGTCGCCGCCTCTGTTGACCCGTTCGCAAAGGCCTATCTGGTAGCCAATGCATCAGCGGATGCGGCCACCGGAGAATCGACGTTTAATATCGAAGAAGCCGCACTGCAAACCGAATCGCTGCCCTGGAATCTGACTGCAAAAGCAGGAAGATTTTTCGGAGAGTTCGGCAGGTTATCGTACATTCACGATCACGAGCTTCCGTTTGTCAATCGTCCGCTTGTGCTTAATCAATACATAGGAGGCGAATCGAGGACGGATGGTGTGCAAGTCAATTGGCTGGCCCCTCTTGATCATTATGTCAGTCTCACAATGGGAGTCGGCAACCAATTCGGAGGGGACAACCCACCGAATGATGTCGGCGATTTTCGTAACGTCGGTGGATGGAATTACTGGGGACGATTGTCTTCATCTTTTGATCTGACGCCTGATATATCTTTTGAGCCTGGGGTTTCCGGGCTCTGGAATCCGGAAGCACAAGGCCAGTGGGCTTCTCCAGGTGTGTTGAATCCTTCTTTCCCTCTGGTAAACGGCAATACGTTTACAGAACGCGAACGTCGTCTGGTCGGAGCCGACATGACACTCAGCTATAAGCCGCTCCGGAATAATCAATTCGAAAGCATCATCTGGGGAACTGAGGTGCTCTACAGCGATAACCAATATGATAAGACTGATGTATCCGGTAATTCTTTGCCCAATAGTTCTGTCGGGTCTCTTGGTATGTACTCGTATTTAACCTACAAGTTCCATCGTCAGTGGTCAGCCGGGTTCCTCTACGGTTTTGCGGAAGATGCCCAGAACAGCAGTGCAAAGAGCTACGAGTATTCTCCCTATCTTACATGGGCTCTCAGTCACTGGAATCAACTGCGCCTGCAATATACCTATACCGATCATAACTCCCTGTCGGGTTTGGAGCCGGACAGTGCGGTTTACCTGCAATGGAGTTGGATCATCGGCTCACATTCTCATGGCTGGCAAGAACGCTGAATATGGAACGGAGGAATTCCACTATGAAATCGAAACATTTTCGTTTACCCCTGACACTCTTTCTGATCGCGCTCTCTTGCATCAGCGCATTCCCTGCTTACGCATCAAAAATCCAGGTTGTCACGACACTCACGGACCTTGCCGACTTTGCACGGGAAGTGGGCGGAGACCTGGTCGATGTCCACAGCCTGGCAACGGGTGTCGAAGATACCCATGGCGTGCCGATGAAACCGAGTTTCGTCCCAATTATGAACCGGGCGGACTTGATGATCCTGATAGGGTTTGACTGCGAACACGCATTCCTGCCTGCTTTGTTGGAGGCCAGCAAAAATCCGCGAATCCAACACGGCCGGGCAGGCTATATCGACTGCTCTGAGGGAGTCATCCCACTCGATGTGCCCAAGTCAACCGATCATTCCGAGGGAGATGTCCATCCCTACGGCAACCCGCACTATACCCTCGATCCGGTGCTGACAAAGACCGCTGTCGACAATATCTATAAGGCCCTGGTGGACTTTGCTCCGCAACATAAAGCGGAATTCACAGAAAACCGCAACGCCTATCTTGCCAAGCTCAATGCGAAGATAGCCCGCTGGGAGGAGGAAATGAAACCGCTCAGGGGGTTGAAATTTGTGTCGTATCATGAACATTGGCCCTACTTTGCCAAACGTTTTGGTTTGGAATACTTCGGCACGATCGAATTGAGACCGGGTATTGACCCTACGCCACGCCACATCGAGGAATTGGTTGCTGCCATGCAGGCACAACATGTCTCCATCGTCGTGCGTGAGCCTCAATTCCCCGAGAAGGTTCCACAACGCATAGCTGAACAAACCGGCGCAACGATGGTAACCTTGCCTATCATGCCCGGTGGTGTACCTCATACCAAAACATACATCGAGATGATGGATTATACCGTTCAGACCTTAGCCGCTGCCGCACAAGCGAGAAAATAATGAAAGGAGGGTATGTTCGCCCGCATAACTCCGGGCGAACATACGCAACAACCTATGCATAATAGCCTTATAAAATTAGATAACGTAGGCATTGGATATGCAGGCCGGGAAGTGTTGTCGGGGATATCCGTCTCTATCGACAGGTCCAGTTTCACCGCAGTTCTCGGGGCCAACGGTTCGGGTAAAACAACGCTTCTGAAGACCATTCTCGGCCTGCTTCCGCCGATAACGGGCCGTATTGAGGCCGCATCGTCAGGTGTGACTCCGATCTTCGGCTACGTTCCTCAAACATCCCGGTTTGATCCTGTTTATCTGTTGACGGGATTCGAGGTTGCCCTGATGGGCTCCTTCGGTCGTGTGCGTCCAGGCCGTTTTGTGCCGCAAGCAGAACGGACTTTTACCCGCGAATGCCTTCAGGCGACGGGAGCGGAAGAGTTTTATCACCGACGATTTTCCGAACTCTCAGGTGGCCAGAAACAGCGCGTCCTCATCGCCCGAGCCCTGACTACCCGTCCCGACATCTTGCTCCTTGATGAACCGACCGCCGGGGTTGATCATGCTGCAACCCTGGCAATAATGGAATTCATTTCGCAGTTGCATAAGGAGAGGAAAATGACTGTCCTGCTTATCACCCACGACTTCGCTGCAGCACACCGTCACGCAGAGCAAGTAATCTGGTTGCATGCCGGAAAAGTGTACCAAGGTCCAGCACAAAAACTGCTTACAGCCGAACACCTGAAGAAAATGCTTGAGGGGGAAATGAACTGATATGGAGACACTTCTGCAAATTCTCTCACCCACCTTTCTGCTCCGCAATTCAGTCTATGCCAGTGTACTCATAGGCTTTGCCTGCCCGTTGGTCGGGGTGTTTCTCATCATACGTCGTCTTGTATTCATGGGCGTGGCCTTGCCCCAGATTTCCTCAACGGGAGTTGCTTTCGCTCTGTCACTTCCCTTATGGTTCGGCTTCCATTTAACTGATCATGGCTCACAGACGGCCCATACACTTGCCTTTGCCGGTTCGATTGTCTTCTCTTTGGCTGCAATTTTATCGCTTGCATTCATGGAGCGACGAGGCCGTGGGCAGCCCGAAGGCCGCCTCGGGACCGCCTATGTCGTGGCTGCCGCAGCGGGCATTTTACTTCTGGCAAAAAACCCTTACGGCGAGGTCGGCTGGCTCGATATGTTGAAAGGAGAGGTCATTACCATCTCCAATTTCGATCTGGTGTTGACGATCGCAATGCTTGCTTTTGTCCTTGTGGTACTGCTGCTTTTCCAGAAAGAGTTGATCCTGGTCTCGTTCGATCGAGAGATGGCCCTTATTCTTCGGAAGAATGTCATTTTTTGGGATGTGATGCTGTATATCCTGATTGGTCTGACGGTCTCGGTTTCGGTACTCAGCGTCGGACCTCTCATCACGTTTGGATTCCTACTTATTCCAGCGCTTATTGCGCACCGGTTCGCCCAGACCATGATCCAGTTCACCCTCTTTGCTTCGTTGATTGGCGGGGTGAGTGCATTCATCGGTTTTTGGATTGCATATCAGTATGATCTGCCGGTCGGGCCTACCGATGTAGTTTTTCTCGGGATAACGTATGCGATGGCCTGGATAGCAGGCCTTTCATCGAAGGTCCTCCTTTAAAACTTCCTTGACGATGAGGATACCGTAAATTACTGTGGGCCTGATGAAGATCAATCGACGATTGGCAACTGGGAGGAATCGGCTTCTTTGGGGGTCTGCATTCAGCCTTGTGGCGGTGGTGTTACTGGCCATAGCCCCTGTGTTCCAGGTAATGCATTTTTCCTCTTGCCCGCACCACCATTCTCTTGGTGTTTGCCATGATAGTGCCTGTAATCATAGCCATATAGCCAACCCAATCAAACCTTTTGGCTCTGCTGAAACAAATTTGTGCAGCAGCCATGACCATGCTCCCGATCACTGCCCAATCTGCCAGGCACTGCAAACGCTGGGTTAGCATTTTTCTCCTGGCCGCCACCTCCTCTTTCGAGAAGATAGTCAGCCGGGGGAGGTGGTACACTTTTCATCGCCATTTTTGGTACATTTCTGTTCTGCCACTGACATCCCTTGTGCTGGCCTTCCCAATTGACGCCATTAATCGATGGTTTCCAAGGCTGCATCCTATTATATGCACGACACAACAATAATAGTGAGACCCTCTCTTCCAAGGAGAACAGGATGATTTTTACAAAAACAAAGCAAGTTGTGTTGGCTGTTTCATGTATGGTATTGATGTGGTGCCCGACTGTGCATGCAATGATTTATGATTATGAAATAAAAGTACAAGAGATGGAATTTGCATGGAAGGTGGACGGGCCTGAGCTTCGCATTAAGCTCACAGCCCCGACCACGGGCTGGTTAGGGATCGGCTTCAATCCCAGCAAAGAGATGAAAGATGCAAAATTTGTCCTTGGATATGTGAAAGACGGGAACACAATCATCTCGGACGAATTCGGCACCGGAGAAATAAAACATGAGAGGGTTGAAAAGCTTGGTGGAAAAAGTGATATTACGCTTGTAGGAGGAGAGGAAAAAGGTGGAACGACAACCATTGAGTTCACAATTCCGCTTGCTTCGAAAGACACTATAGGTGGCAGGATTGATCCGACCGGCGAAACTGTAGTGCTCCTCGCTTATGGGCTTAATCATGACACATCCAAACTGAAACACAAATTCAGGACAAGCATCAATATAAATCTTTCGACTGGGAAATGTAATTGACCGATCAGGAAGACTGAGGGCTGCATGGGAATTTCCGTTCCAAAGATGTGGATTAGAGCTGGCTTTTTCGGGATGGTTGGCTTACTCGTGGTAGCCTCTGCTATTTTTGTCTTAAAAAAACCTACCTTGAACATAGATGTGCCCGGAACGAGGTGCCTCTTACCTCCCGTCACGATTCCACCGTTCATCCTGGCTGACCAACGAGGGCAAATTTTCAACAATGATAGGCTCATGGGCAACTGGACTCTTGCCGTAATCGGATATACCTACTGCCCTGATGTTTGTCCTACGACATTACATGAAATGTCGGTTCTCTTTAAACAATTTGATCGCCCGTCCTCCAAAATTAAGGCTCCCCGATTCATGTTTCTCAGTGTCGATCCGTTTCGGGATACACCTGAAGAACTCGGAGAATATGTCGGATACTTTAACAAAGATTTTTTAGGAATCACAGGAACACCGGAAGAAATACACAATCTGGTGACCGGACTCCAATTGTTCTATATCTATGAGGATCCTCAAGGCATTTTCATACGCGACGTCTTGCACAAACCTTCCATGGATAACTATGCGGTGACACATTATTCAGGCGTGCTGTTTATCACACCACGGGGAGAGTTGGTGGCGACTTTGACGCCTCCGATTAATGCTGATGAAGTTCTTAAAGTCTTTCAAAAACTACATGCCTATTATGGAGATTGACGATGAAACAACCGGTTAAGATTCTTTTCGTGCTCTTTTTGTTCTTGCTTACTCCTATCAACACCAAGGCCAGCGAAATTTCGGTTACCAATCCATGGATCCGGGAGGCGCCGCCAAACACTCAAATGCTTGCCGCCTATATGGAGATCATCAACAACTCCAAACACACGATACAGTTGGAATCGGCCGCAAGCGCCGATTTTGAAATGGTCATGATACATCGGACCGAAACCCATGAAGGGATGTCGCATATGGCGAAGCAATCCGGCCTGCAAATCAAGAGCGGAGAAAATGTCATACTCGAACCTGGCGGCTATCACCTCATGCTAATGAACCCCAAGCGCAACCTCCAGGCTGGTGATAAAATCAAATTGCAATTACAATTCGATAATCGGGAAGCTATTGCTGTGACAGCTGTTGTACGAAAAAAGTGAAAATATACCGCCCCAGGCGGTTCACAGAAGCAACTACAATGGAGCCGCTACTCGACTACACAGGCACAGGCTAATGTGCCTGTGTAGTCGCAAATTTCTTAAGGACTGTGCCAATTGCCAAGGCTAGAATAAGGGTCATTATTCCGCCGACTATTCCTGCGACACTTTTCCCCAATTTATTCCCTTCTTCCTCTTTTTTGGTAATTGCCGCTGCCCCGTGTGAGGACTCATCCATAATTATCGCCTCATTTTTCTTTATTGCATCAGCTTCTCTGAAGGAATAATCCGGCATAAAGGAGAGACGTTCTTGAAGTTCGGCCAAGGCGGCATGTATCCCAATAGGCGTTGCTTCGACCTCTTCCTTACCGGTTACTTTTTTGATCGACCATTCAAGCCCATCCGGGTCTTTACAAGCGAACCATGAGATAACTCCACCGGTCAGAAGTGCAACAGCGAGCAACGCAGCCACAAGACTTCGTATAGACACGCCCGGTGTGGATTCAGAAATCTGGGTATTTAGAACGATTTCTGGTCTGGCTTTGTAAATAAAATTGATTACCATTGCGGTGACCAACCCTTCGACAATCCCGATTCCCAGGTGGATTGGCTGCATGATGGTTAAGAAGGTGGAAAATGGAAGAGAAGAAATACCGGACGTTGTTGTTTCCAATACTACGCCGAACGCTCCCAGTTGAAGACTGATTATAGCTGAGATGATTGCCGCTACAGTTATCTTTCCTTGGGAGGCGTTGCTGCCGACAATCTTTTTGTAGATAAAAGGATATACGATGAATGCCGGGAAAAACCCGAGGTTGAAAATGTTGCATCCCAATGCCAAAAGCCCGCCATCGGCAAAGAAGAGAGCCTGGACAACAAGAACCGACGCAATGGTCAGAAATGCTGCATATGGCCCCAATAAGATTGCAAGTATCATTCCGCCACCAAGGTGTCCGCTGGAACCGGTTGCAGGAATACTGAAATTGATCATTTGCGATGCAAAGATAAATGCCCCAAGCACCCCCATCAAAGGAATTTTTTTGTCATCCATCTCCTCACGAACTTTTTTGGAGCAATAGGCTATCATTCCCGCTGTTGCTGCCCACATAGTTCCACCAACTGCCGGTGATAAGAGTGCGTCTGCCATATGCATGATTGTGTTCTCCTTTTATGGGGTTTAAAATTTTAGTGTCAAACCAGTGGTCCCGGTGATGTCGGTCTCAGGCGTTGTAAGGCCGAGTTTAAGCCCTGCGCTCAGATCACAATTTTTATTGATGGAATAGATTATGCCGGCCAGACCAAACACCGGCATCTCATCGACATCCTTGTCTTCGTTGGTTCTTGCCCCAAAGTCGGCAACGATTTTCAAGTCCTTAATTACTTCGTAGGTGGTTGCAAGAGAGACATTCCAAAGGCCGCTTCTGTCTGTCTTCCTAACTGCCTCCAGATTATAATCGTTATACGTGTAGCCAATATTGAAGTAGAAGGCGAATGGCTCAACCTCCTTGGAAAGGATCATGGTTGCCCCATAAGATACGGTGTAGTCGTTATCGGGAACCTCTAAGGCATATGAATAACCGATTTGTGGTTTCAAGGCGGCGCTAAAACCATCTTGTTCGTAAACCTGCCATTTCATATTCAGGCTGAAGTCCGAAGAACCATGATCTTTGAATGTAACGTCGTCCACATCTACTTCGCCCCATGGGTGGGTATAACCAAAAACAACATCAATCTTGTCGGATAATCCGAATCCTATCGTCGATGCCATCTGTGAAGATTTGGTTTTTGTGGTTTCTCCGATATGTGATTCTTTGTCGGTTCCGATGTCGCCATTCAGTTCAACCTGTATTGTTCCTTGGCCAAGGGTGCCAGCATCATCACTGACAAGAGGGTGCGCAGCAAAACTTGTCCCTGCAGCCAGAAAAGTGAAAGTGGATATGCAACAAATAATATGTTTCATTTTCAGACATTCTCCTTTTGGCTGGTAATTATAGCTAGGCAATATTATGATCGTAGCTTGCTTTCTTAAGTTTTTTACGGCGCTGGAAGTGGTTGTAAGGTTCGAGATCAAGGCCCTCGATGAAGCTCCCAGAACACCAATAAGAGTCGATAGAAAAATAATAAACAGGCTGCTCGACACCCCCGAGCAGCCTTGGTTTGGAGTTTTTTGATATGGCAGAAAGTGTGGGTGCTGATTTGAAAATCGACAACCTCGTTCTGGGGTGCTTGCGGGCCCGTCGCTGATGTTACGATTTTCAAACGTGTGTTACCATTACGATGTTCCCAGCCTTTTGTCAACGACAATAGTGTTACGAATAAAATATTCGTGGTAATATTACCATATTTCTCTTTGGACAACGAGAATACTGTGCCAAGAAATAGAAATATAAAAATACGGAATATCAATAAATTAAACTGGAATTCCTTGGAAGGAAAAATGGAAGACTTAGTTAAATTATGTAAGAAATGACAACGGAAAAACAGGTATCTACCTGTCATAACAACAGTAGATGTTGGACAAAGTGACCGGAGTAAAAAGACTTCTTCTTCTTTTAAACACCGATTTTCGCGCCGGCTTTAACTCGACACCGAAAGTATTATCATCGCATCCTGGCAACAGGCCTTTCATCGAAGGTCATCCTTTAAAACTTCCTTGACGATGAGGATGCCGTAAATTACTGTGGGCCTGATGAAGATCAATCAACGATTGGCAACTGGGAGAAATCGGCTTCTTTGGGGGTCTGCATTCAGCCTTGTGGCGGTGGTGTTACTGGCCATAGCCCCTGTGTTCCAGGTAATGCATTTTTCCTCTTGCCCGCATCACCACCATTCTCTTGGTGTTTGCCATGATAGTGCCTGTGATCATAGCCATATCGCCCACCCGATCAAACCTTTTGGCTCTGCTGACACAAATTTGTGGGGCAGCCATGGCCATGCTCCCGATCACTGCCCAATTTGCCAGGCACTGCAAACGCTGGGCAAGCATTTTTCTCTACCAGGGCAAGCGGCGTATCCTTTGCAGGTGGCAGTATTTGTTATAGCATCTCCCTGGCAACACAACACGTTGCTTTCCTCCTTCAAATCTTCCATCCAACCGCGTGCACCTCCTCTGATTTAAATAATTCCCAGCTCATCCCATTCTGCGTCGTTTCACTGGCTTCATATCATTATTCTTTCCAAGGCGATATTCTTTTTTCGCCCAGGCCTGTGCCGGATATAGGTTATAAATAGTATATATAATAATATGTTACAACCTATTTTGTATCACTCGAAACGACATTACAATTACAAAACCTTTGTTTAGGAAAAAATAAAATGCCTGGAAAAATATGCCGTTCTTTTTTGATTTGTGCCTTACTGCACGTTTCTCTCGCCCTCGCCACATACGCTGAGACGGTGGTCACATGGGATTCCCTGAAAAAACTCGATGATCTCGCCGAACGTTGTGAAGCCTTATCCGATTCAAAAGATGTTTCCGGGTTGCGAGGATTGATTAAGGCAGTCAAGGCTGCGATGACCACTGTTGCTGCCGAGCCGGTTCCTGCAGGTGCCAAGTCCCCGGAACAAGTCAAGGTCCTTCAAGCCGATCTCAGAAACCTTTCCGAGGTTCTATCTGATACTGACATTATGGCCGATACCGATGTCGTGGCGATTCTTGCGGGCGTTCATCCTGTTGTCGAAAATTTAATGGAAGCCTCGGGAATGCCACACGTTCATGAAAACGATGAACATGAGGACAAAGCAACTCAGGAGAAACGACAATGACAGCGAGAGCACAATTCGCCGTAGAAGTGCAGGATTGCCGACTCTGCCTTGGAAAAGTAGGCAATGAGGATATCGTCTTCCGGATTTCCGATTTCTGCGTCGGACAAGAGGAGCACGTCGCCCTATGCGGGCCGAGTGGCTGCGGCAAATCGACACTCCTTAATCTCGTGGCCGGATTACGTCAGCCAGATACGGGAAAAATTCGTGTGCAAGACACAGATCTGAGGCAGCTTTCTCCTTCTAAGCTTGATACATTCCGTGGACGAACGATGGGGTTCATCTTCCAGACTTTCAACCTGTTGGACACTTTTTCGGCGCTTGAAAACGTCATGATTGGCATGCGTTTCGGGCGCACCTCTTCGAAGGGTAGACACAAGGAGCGGGCGGCAAGATTGCTCGAACGTGTTGGCTTGCAGCGCCGTTTACATACACGGCCCGCACACTTGTCGGTGGGAGAGCGGCAACGCGTCGCCATCGCCCGAGCTATTGCCAATCAGCCGACACTGCTTCTGGCTGACGAACCGACCGGCGCTCTTGATCCGGCCACAGCCTCGGATGTCTTCATGCTAATCCGCGACGTATGCCAGGAAGAGAAATGCGCTCTGTTGATGGTGACGCACGATCTTAATCTGGCCATGCAATTGCCACGACAGGTAGATTGTCATGATCTCGTCGGGCATCTCGCCTCGACGGAGGTGAGATCATGAGCTTGTGGCGGATGGCATGGCGATATCTGTGGGGGCGGGCATTTGTTACGGTATTGACTGTCACAGGCATTGTGCTCGGTGCGGCACTGATCGTAACTGTACTCACGCTCCAGCGTGAAAGCGAGACGGGTTTTTTGAGTGAGGGAGGACAGTACGATCTGGTCGTCGGTGCTAAAGGCAGCCCGTTACAACTCGTGCTCAGCAGCATCTATCACTTGGACATTCCCACCGGTAATATTCCTTATACCCGTTTTGAAACCTTAACAAAAGATGCACGAATCGCCAGTGCCATTCCCCTTGGCCTCGGTGATAATTATCACGGCTATCGAATTGTTGGCACAGATAGCAACCTTTTTTCGTTGGCGGATCGGCGTGACCCTAAAAAGCCTCTTTTCAAGTTGGCCGAGGGCACCTTTTTTCAAAATGATTTTGAGGCAGTTGTCGGGGCACAAGTGGCGAGACAAACTGGATTAAAAATAGGAGACTCATTCGTCGGCACGCATGGGCTTGTGGTCACACCGGGTTCTTCCGAACATCGCGCATTCCCCTACAAGGTTGTTGGCATTCTTGTCCCGAGCGGGGGTTCAAGTGACAATGCGATTTACATTACCCTCCCGTCCGTCTGGCGGATTCACGACAAAGAGGTGGAGACGCATCGTCAAATAGCGGGCGTTGCACCAAACACAGCTCTGTCTACGAAGGATCTTGAAGTCACTGCTGTTTTATTACGACTTAAAACCGTCGGCCTGAGACTCATGATATCCCAGGAGATTCAAAAACAGACTGAAGCGATGGCAGCCATCCCGGTGAATGAAATGCTGAGACTTTATCAACAAGTGCTTCGACCGATGCAGCGGGTGTTGCTGGCGGTGGCCGCTCTTGTCGTGATCGTATCCGCCTTGAGTATTACTGCCACACTCTATCAAGCAGCAGAGCGCCGGCGTCGTGATCTGGCTGTACTGCGTGCCCTTGGTGCGCACCCCCGTGAGATTTTCATACTTGTCTTGCTCGAAGCTTTATTGGTCACTTTGCTTGGCCTGGCAATAGGCTGGCTCCTCGGCCATGGAGGACTGGCTTTGGCCAATCCGTATTTTCGCGATAGTCTCGGTATCAGTTTTTTACCGTGGACGACCGACCGCATTGAAGTCATTTCCCTCGGCCTTGTGGCCATCGGCGGCTTATTGGCAGGAATACTGCCCGCCGTTCAGGCTTATCGTCGTGAACCCGTTAACGATCTTTCATTAACATAGAGTGAAAAAATGAAGCAATTGATCACCGTCCTAATATTTGTAAACGTTATCGGCTTTTTGAGCTTATGTGCAAGGGCTGCTGAAGTTCCCCGGACACTAGCCTTCGAACTCTTGGCGAAGACGACCTACAGCGACGATTTGCCACCAGTTTTCCCAGCTGAACTGAAGAAGCTTGAAGGTCAACGCGTCCGTATTTCAGGATTTATGGTCCCCTATAATGAGGCAGAAAAATTCACGCAACTGGTACTGGTCGACACCCCTGGGGGTTGTTTTTTCTGTAGTCCCCCTCTCCCAACCAGCGCTGTGTTCGTCCGGAGACCAGCTGCAGATCCACCGCTGAAATACAGCAATGACACAATAAGCTTCGAAGGCACACTGCATTTATGGAACTCCGAAATGAAAGAAGATGACAACGCCCAGGGTTTTTTCTTCACTATTGATGATGCCAGGGTTTCCCCATCAAACCACGGACTTTCCAGTATACTCCCGTGGATGAAAAAGAAAGCTAGAGGCGAATAACTCCTTCGTCAATACAGGATGAATTGAGGCGGTGGAACCTTTCCCCAATCTTGAGGTGTTACTCAATTCAGTTTGCGCAAAATCTCTTCAAAGCACAGCAGTCGACCGGCGTTTCAAAGTACCGGCACTCAAGGCTCGCCTTGAGTGTCGGAGAGAGATCTTTCTCAGCGGCGATCAGTTCGGTAACCCGCTTAACTGTTTCTTCCACGTTGATATTGTCGACCGTCATTGAAACCCCTGTGTGTTTGTGATACTTCATTATAATACGGATTTCTAAAACGGAATTTTTGTCTCCAGGATGTCCAGCACAGCATTATAAATTCTTCCGCGTCCCCCGCTCATATTGATCCGTCAGGATCCAAACCACTTGCGGCTTTTGCAAAAAAGGCTCATCTATAAATCATGTTTCCAGAATCGGCACTCTCCTCGGCCCCGCATTCCCCCGGCGTATATCTAATGCAGGACGGCAAGTCCTCAGTGCTGTACGTCGGCAAGGCCAAGGATCTGTTCAAACGGCTTTCTTCCTATGCCCACTATTCCGGGACTGCACACAGTAAAACGGCGGTGATGCTCGACCATGTTCGCAAGGTCGAGACCCTTATCACCAATACCGAAAAAGAGGCTCTGATTCTTGAAGCCTCCCTCATCAAGAAATATAAGCCGAAGTACAATATCATCCTGCGCGATGACAAGAATTATCCCTACATCAAGGTTACCGTGCAAGAAGATTGGCCGCGGGTTTTCATGGCGCGCCGCAAGACCCGGGATAAGGCCCGTTATTTCGGCCCCTATTCGTCGGTCAGCAGTATGTGGGCCACTCTGCGTCTTATCGCCGCCCTGTTTCCGCTACGGGGCTGCAAAGGGAGTGAACTAAAGCCAAGGCCCCGGCCCTGCCTCAACCGGCAGATCGGCAGGTGTCTCGCCCCGTGCGCCGGCGGAGCCGATCGGGGATTGTACCTGGAGCACGTCAAGAAAATCCTCATGCTCCTTGAAGGACGCAACCGTGACCTGATCGGTACCCTTGAAAAACAGATGCAGGCGGCCTCGGAGAACCTCGACTTCGAGAAGGCGGCGACCCTCAGAGACCAGATTGCCGCCCTGTCCCGGACTCTCGAAAAACAAGTGATTGCCGCCAGCCACAACAAGGATCAGGATGTCTTTGGCTTCGCCAGAAAGGATGCGGCGGTGACGATCGCCATCCTCTTCATCAGAAACGGCCTGATCAACGGCAGCAGGACCTTTTTCCTGGCCGATCCGTACGGCGACGACGAATCGATTCTTTCGCAGGTACTCGGCCAGTTTTACGACAGCGACACCCTCATCCCCGGGGAAATCCTCCTGCCCTTTGCCCCGAACGATTTCGATCTCCTCGCCGAGCACCTGAGCGACAGTGCGGGGATGCGTATTCAAGTCAAGATCCCGCAACGGGGCGACTCCCTGCAACTCGTCGCCATGGCCACCACCAATGCCCTGCAGGCCTTCGAAGAAAAAGAACAAAGGAGCAAATCCTGGGAAAATCTCGGGGACAGCTTGCAAAAAATCCTCCATCTGGCCCGTCAACCGGCACGCATAGAATGCCTCGACATCTCTAATATCAGCGGCAAACAGGCAATCGGCTCCCTCGTCAGTTTTTACCAGGGCGAACCGGACAAGGCTCATTTCCGGCATTACAAGATTAAAACGGTTGAAGGCCCGAACGATTATGCGATGATGCGGGAAGTACTGGAAAGGAGGCTAGGCCGTGGCATGGAGGAGGGCAACCTCCCCGATCTCTTTCTGGTTGACGGCGGCAAGGGACAGCTGGGCATTGCTCTTGCGGTCGCCGGTGAACTTGGTATCACCGAGAGTATTGATTGGCTTGGCATCGCCAAGGAGCGACAGGATGAAGGAGAAAAACTCTACAGGCCGGGAAGAAAAAACCCCATCGTCTTGCCGTCGCACAACCCTGCTCTTCTCTTTCTCATGCGGATTCGCGATGAATCGCACCGCTACGGCATCACCTTTCATCGTAAATTACGCAACGCATCGACCCTCGCCTCCGACCTCGATAAAATTCCCGGTATCGGCACCGCCAAAAAACAAGAGCTGCTTCGTCACATGGGCAGCCTGAAGCGCCTCAAAGCGGCAACTCTTTCGGAACTCATGGAGGTCAAGGGAATCGGCCCGGAGCTGGCAGCCGCAATTCTTGACTTTTTCAACGACTCCATTTGAAACCAGTGCACAGGGACGATATCAATACGGTTCATCAAAATCCAGTTTTGAATAATCCGTCGCCTGCCTGGTCAGTTCAAGCGGACTTTTTGACTGCAGGACGTACTCGGTACTGCAACCATTACAGGTTATTGAATCGCCTGCGGTGAAATAATACTCGATAGGAATATCCTTTAGACATACTTCGCACTTGAAGTATTTTACCCGGTCATTTTGTGGTTTGCTGATTTTCACCATAATCATTATCCTTGATAATCAGACAGTTTAAAGCCCCGTATGCCATATAGACATACTACTGTTAATACTCATCTTTGATCAAGTCAATGTGAAAAATGGTGATCAGGCATCGGCAACAATATCGAAAAGAAACTGCTCATTCATAGGGAACACTGAAAAAATCGGCCACCATTTGAGTTTTTCAGTGAAAATCAGAGCAAAGCCTTCATCATCAGCACGGATCACCTTACCTGGAAAACCGATGGTCAATCTGCTTTTACCTTGGCTGACCGACAAAGCTACATCGACATTTTCACCGAGCAGTAATAATCCCACCGACCTCTTTTCAACTTTGGCAAACATGCTTTCAATGCCGATATCCCGCAAATTTCCCCTGACGACCTTGCCGTGTGCCGTTGTCAACTCAACTGCGGCAAGATAGTGGAGTCGAAGCCTTTCTCGTCGGCATTTATTCACTACCCCAGTCATTATCACAGCATTCTCCATATCGTTCTCCGGTTATTTTTTCCGGCTCACCTCACTTACGATTCTTGAGGCAAAAAATACGTTCATCAACAAAATTTTGTATTCTACCCGAAAACCAATCATTATTCCCTGATAATCGTGTCCATCAATTGGTAATACCGCAGCAATTGGTGCTTTTTCTTGCTTATCATTGCCTTGTTATCGACGCTCATTTTTTCCTTGCGGCAATAAACTTGACCTGGCAAGCCATAGACACTATATGGTACACATGTAAACTAATTACTACTTACCGAGAGACTGTGATCCCGTCACACTCTCCCAATCACAAAAAATCTCAACCCAAGGAGAAAAAGCCATGAGTCAGCTGTTTGATCTCTATAGGCAAATCGGCAATGCCGCTTTCAGTCAAAAAATTTGTGAAATCGTACCCTATTTTGCAACAATCGAACCCCAGTTCGTCGACCTTCAACCCGGTTATTCCGAAGTCACCATGCCGAATACCACGAAGGTCCACAATCATCTGGGAACAGTACATGCCATTGCCATGTGCAATCTTGCCGAGATTGCCGCCGGACTGATGGCCGACGTCTCTATTCCCGAAACCTGCAGGTGGATACCTGTCGGTATGAACGTTAAATACCTCGCCAAAGCCAAAACGGACTTGCGGGGGATTGCCGATGGCCGCGGGATCGACTGGACAAATCCCGGCGACAAGGATATTCCTGTCAGCATAGTGGATAAAGATGGGTTGGAGGTCTGTTCGGCAACAGTTATCGTCAAAGTGGGTCTCAAAAAATAAATGGAACCACCAGAACCATCAAAAAGCCCGCCTCAGCTCTTTTTCAGATTGAATTTGGCGCAGCGTACCCTGATGAAATGGGTAGACCGGGAAATGCTTGGAAAAGTTGGCGGCACGGCAACCCAGATCGCTGCCCTCTTCTATCTTCTCGAAAATAATGGCTGCCTGCTGGTTGATCTGAGTCGCGAACTTCTGCAAAACAAATCGGCGATCACCACCTTAGTTGAAAGAATGGAAAAAAATCACCTGCTCTGCAAGGTACCTTCGCCGACCGACAAGCGGGCGTCACAACTGTTCCTTACCGCCAGGGGAAAGGAGATGGGGCAGATGGCCTTACCCTTCGTGACGGTCTACAACGATGCATTGTCTGCAGGTTTCAACGAAAAGGAACTGTCGGTTATAATGCGCTTTCTCGATAAGGTGATCGGAAAGTTTGAAATTCTGCCGGAGAATTACTTTAAAACTATGGTTCACCCTTCGAGCGACCAAAGGAGCAAGGACTAACGGCAAATTCGCTGAAAATAATCACCTGGTCCAAAATGTTTCAATTTACTGTTGTCAAAATTCTGTGATATCCTTTTGTAAATGGTTTCTTAACCTTTTTAAAACAGCAGCACCAGAGGCTTTCTTCTTCCGCGATGTACCCTGGACAAACACAAACAGCACTGCACAGCGCCCGCACCTCCCCGGAGATTATAGACTTCCTCGCCGCGGCTCCCTCAACCGTGCCGTTTGCAGTTCGTGCTCATGCCTTGATCCTGAGTTCCGACCTGGAAAGAAAAATCTTGGACCAGAACAGTCGGTTGACCGGCAACACCTATCGAAGCCGGAAAACCGCAATGCTGACAGTAAACGACGAAAAGGAACTGGCCGGCGAAGTGCTGCGGCAGCGGCACCGTTTTACGGAACTCCTGCTTGGTGCACCAAGATTCAGACAAGCGGTCTTAACGGTCATTCAAAATATCTACCTTTTCAGAAACCGAAAAATCTTTTTTGGTACAACAGCTGCGTCGGCGGAAAATGAACGCCAGGAAGCCCTGTTGCTCTTTAGTTCATTACCCGTCGGCACCTCGATCCCCTTGGGAAAAACCTTCCAGCATTTGATAATAGCCAGGGTTTGGAACCGAATTATAAGTCAATCAAGGGCGCGAGATTTTCTTGATCCCCATTTTTCGGATCTACTTGCGGTGGTTGAAAAACTCAACACCTTAAGAAACATCTACGTGCTTCTCACCACCGGCCTGGTAAAGAAACTGGCTGCACAAACAAACCGGCTATACAGGCAGTCGGTAACCTACGAAGATGCCGTACAGATCGGCGCAATGGGCATAGCCAGGGCCGCATATCGCTATCACCCGTCGAGCGGCGTCCGGTTTTCAACCTTTGCCGCGCACTGGGTATTCAGGGAAATTCAGAGGCAGGCTCTTGATGGCCGGCTCGTAAGGATATCCTCCAACACTGTGGAGGGGTATGCGAAGGCAACGAAGGACGAGGATGCTGAAAATCTTAAAAAATTTTCAGATATCATTGAAACCGCCACCTCGGCAGAGCAAAGCCCGAGCGGAGAGTTTGTCGCACCAACCTTGTCCGAACTTTCATCTCGGGCACCCTCTCCGGTTGATGCCTGTGAAAATGCTGAACTACGCCACATTCTCTTGCAAACCATCGATCAACTTCTCTCCCCAAAAACCGGAGATATCATCAAACGTCGTTTCGGTCTTTCCCCTTATCAGGGCAAGGAACAGTCAATTCTTGCTATCAGTGAGGAATATCAGGTGACCCGCAGCAGCATTTACCAACTGGAACAGGGAGCCTTGAAAAAATTGCAGCTTCAGCTTCGGGGGCAACTCCCTTAAAGTCCGGTTGCAACATCCAGCAAACTCAACCCTCGCAACAAGGCTCGGCTATTGCCGACCACTGCATCATGCGTTCATCCAATCCCAGTCAGTGGTCGTTAACCGTCCGGTCGGATAATTACAAAAGTTTAGCAACAACGCTGGCAACTTTTTCTTCCATGGTCTGGGTGCGATCAATCCTCGTTCCCAATTTGATTGTTGTGGAGATTCGTGGAGCACCCATGGCATGAATCGTTTCGTGACATGTCTTCACCGCCGACATAACGTCATCCCACTCGCCTTCAATATTGGTGCCGTAGGCGTGCAGCTGATATTTTAAACCAGCTCTTTCGAGAATCTCCTGACAAGCCGCCACATACTCCGAAACGGAAACTCCAACACCCATTGGAACCACGCATAGATCCATTATCACGTTCATACCCTTCTCCATTTCAGTTTCCATGATGTCCTCGGATCAACTTTTGGAAAACGGAAGAGCTACAAAAGGCCCGGTGGGGAAAACGCTCCCCGTCAATGTTTACAAAAGTTGGTGATCCTTTTTTAAGCTTTCGTAAACCAGTGAAGACACATCGCGGATGACCCGACCGCGGGAAGCCATCCACTGACCATAATCGGAGGCCTTGGAGCGGCGCTCGATTATCCCGACGATGGCGTATGGATAAATGTCGCCTTTCCGGGTTTTCATCACCAGAATTCCCATATCCCCGCAAAGACGGGCGGTCGTACCGGTCTTATTGTACACCAAGGTACCACGGGGAATAGTCGTCCCATAGTAGAGGCGATCCCGTTTTGGTAAGGACATGACCCGGCGAATCTCCTTGCCGTAAGGCAGTTCCTTGTTCCACAGCGAACGAAGAAATCTGACATAGTCGGCAGGCGGTGCACCATTGAGATAGGTGCGACCACCGGCAGGGATATATTCCTTGATGTCTGTTTTCTTAAAGATATGACCGTAATATTTCTTCAAGGTGGCAATGCACTGTTCCGGTCCACCGGCCTTCCGCATTATAAAATTTGTTGCCGAATTGTTGCTTCTCTGGATCATCGCCTCCACTTGTCTTCTGCTCTGCGCGTCATATTGCAACTTCCCCTCTTTGACTTTATGAAAAAAGGCCAAGGCAACAAAGGGTTTTATCATGCTTGCCGCCTGAAATTCGACATCGGCATTAATACCCACAAGATTTCGGTCATTTTCCAAGTCGTACACCATCCACCCTGTCGATTCATCACTATCAATGACACCCTTGCTCCGAAGATTGTCGATGTATTCAGTAATCGTGCGCTGAACCTTGGTATTCTCCGAGGAAACGACTGCCAGACGTTCAGGCTGGGCATTCTTGGCGTTATTAGCTGTGACCTCAGACTTTACGGTTGGAGATGGGTCAATCTTTAGGGGCACCAGCTCCTCAACCTTAGGTGTCAAAGAGAGGTCATTTTTTTGTGGAATCGGCTGGAGTGCTTTGACCACAACCAGAGAGGTTTCCTTCGGCAAACCGCGAGAATCGTCTTGAGAATCGGGGGTCTTGCAGAATGTCGGTTTGTCTGCATCTCCGTCATCTATCAGGCTGGATTCCCCGTAAACCACCTCATTGTTGTTTTCCTTGGTGATCGACGTGGAGATTTTCTTTGCTCGCAGGATGGCCGCCTGTTTCTTTGCCACTGCGGTCGTTGAGGCCTCGTCGCCGCGCAGGCGATAGACCAGAAGATAATTGTCGTAATCGGTCTTTTCAATCAACAAATCCCTCTTGACCTCCTCCCCCAGAGAGGAATAGAGAATCTGATATGTCTCTTTCAGGGAATCAAGATTTCGTCCCATCCCGTAACTGACATTGTAGAGAGTGTGAAAGTCTTGTTCCTTTGAGGCATAGGGCTCGTCAAAACCGGTCTTACTGAGCATTTCCGCATGTTTTACCAAGGTCTTAGAGACTGTTCGAGCGGAAAGATTGCCATCGTAGAGCACCGCATAATCACCGTTTCCCCAACCGACGATTTTCAGTTTTTTTCTTACCTGTGCATCGAGAATAGTTTCAAGCTCCTCTTTGTAATCAAGTACCTTATCAAAATCCTTGGTACGCAGATAAATAATATTAAAAGTTTCCCTGTTTGCCGCCCATGCACCCTCGACAAAACAGGCGAAAATCAGGACAGAGAGGAAAAACAAGGCGAATGAAAATTTGCTGGGTGAAAGGTCTGAATAGTGCATAACAAGTATTGGACTCCTATAATTTCCGAAAAACGGGACTCAATTGCGAAATCATTGCCAGGAGAAATAGATTTTTCTGTTTACCGGGGCTCAATTTTTTACCCAGATTACCGGGAAAATGCAAGGTAGACTTCACTTGCAAGGGTGTGTGATTGTAAATATTCGAAAAAGGTTATTAAATTTCCCCTGGCATTGCAATAGAGAAATACCCTTTTGCCTGATAGTGCCTTATTTCTTGCAACAATTGCTAGCCGACTTTATAGTAACCGGACGAAATCCGGCGAATTCATAGAAACTGCAAGAACCGGTTTACGATCGATATTGAGGGATTTGTTTTCAAGCAGACCTTTTGCGCACGGAGAAGTGCAGTACTGAGAACACCACTTGGCTGGTTGCTATGACCTTTTTTGATAATTTCAACTCAATCCGACTTATTGCCGCCCACCGCGGTTACCGGACAAAATACCCCGAAAACACCTTTGCAGCCTTTCATGCCAGCATTGGCCGTTGTCATTTCATCGAGCTGGATGTTCAAATGAGCAAGGATTTTGTGCCGGTTGTCATTCATGACGCTACTCTGGAAAGAACCAGCGATGCCAAAACTCGGCATCGACAACTGGGCATCAAATCCTTGAAAGTCAGTGATTGGACACTCCTCCAGCTGAAAACGCTCGATGTCGGCTCATGGTTTCTGGATGCCGATCCCTTTGCAACCATAGCCGGCCACAAGCTATCGCCCGAAGAAATCCGCAGAATTGTCTCCCAGAAAATCATGACCTTGGAAGAGGTCCTCTGGCACCCAGCCCTCAGAAAACTACCGGTAAATGTCGAAATAAAAGATCACAAAGGGAAAAAGCAGCATAAACAGGTGACTGAAATTGTTGTTGATGTGGTGAAAAAAACGGCATCACAGGACAGGGTCCTGATCTCCTCTTTCAATCATGACTATCTGCTGATAGCCAAAACCTTTGCCCCGAAGATCTCCCTTGGCGTTCTGCAAGATTACTCCCATCCACCCGACCTCATAGAGTATCTCCGAGCACTCGGGGCTGCAGCCTATCATCCTTCCGACAGCATTGTCGATGCCCGACTCATCAGGCAGCTGCGAGCGGCCGGCCTCGGGGTCAATGTCTACACGGTAAACTCCAAAGAACGACAGCAAGAACTTTTCACCATGGGTGCAACCGCGGTTTTCACCGATTTTCCCGAACTGTCCTGAGGCGCCGTACGTCCTTGCATTGCACCTTCCTCCCGAAAATCACCACCTGTTGTTCTTTTCCGTCCTCTTGCAGTTTCTGCTGTTCAACCCTGCCTGTTTTTATTATAGTTCTTGCCTCATTGAATATCTTCGCGGAAATCATGTAGCGTTTTTCTAAAGAAATCAATATAGGCGATCTAGGAGAAAAAATGGAAAATGTCAAAGATCTCGATCCGGAAATCTATGCCCTGGTGAAGCAGGAAGAAAAGCGCCAGTCCGACAAGATTCGCATGATCGCTTCCGAGAATTATGTCTCACTGGCGATTCTTCAAACCACCGGGTCGGTGCTCACCAATAAATACTCCGAAGGATATGCCGGAAAGAGATATTATGAAGGGCAGCAGATTATCGATCAGGTCGAACAACTGGCGGTTCAGAGAGCCAAAGACCTGTTCGGGGCTGAGCATGTCAATGTCCAGCCATATTCAGGATCACCCGCCAACATTGCCGTATATCTTGCCTTCCTCAACCCCGGCGACACCATTCTCGGGATGGCCCTGCCCCATGGCGGCCATCTTACCCACGGTGCCCAGGTGTCCATTTCCGGCAGATATTTCAACGCCCAGGCCTACGAACTCGATGCGGTGACGGGCTTGCTCAATTATGATACTATCCGTGAAAAGACTCTGGCCGTACGCCCGAAAATCCTCATCGCCGGGCACTCCGCCTATCCGCGAATTCTTGACTTTGCAAGGTTCAGAGCCATCGCCGATGAAGTCGGAGCCCTCCTCATGGTGGATATGGCACACTTTGCCGGTCTGGTAGCCGGTGGCGTTCATCCTTCCCCCGTGCCTTATGCCGATGTGGTTACCACCACAACCCATAAGTCTCTCCGAGGACCGCGCGGCGCCATGATTCTCTGCAAGGCAAAATACGCCCAGGCCATCGACAAGGCCGTTTTTCCCGGCATCCAGGGTGGACCGCACGACAATACCACGGCGGCAATTGCCGTGGCTCTAAAGGAGGCCTCGTCTGCGGCCTTTAAAGAATATGCCCGCCAGATAATCAGGAACGCCAAGACCCTTGCACAGAGTCTCATGGCCAAGGGTTTCACCCTCATCACCAACGGCACCGACAATCATCTGATGCTGGTTAATCTTACCAATAAGAACATCTCCGGGAAAAGGGCCGCCAAGGCTCTTGATAAGGCCGGCATCGTTGTCAATTACAACGCCATTCCCTTTGATACGCGAAAGCCTTTCGATCCAAGCGGCATTCGTCTCGGCACGCCGGCCTTAACCTCCAGGGGATTCAAGGAGAAAGAAATGCTTCTCGTCAGTGATTTCATCGAGAAGGTCATTGCCGATCCGGACAATGACCTGTTCCTGCAACAGACTGCGGAAGAGATCAGGATACTTTGCAGTAATTTCCCGGCACCGGGCCTTGAGCACCTCTGCAAGCCCGAATCAAAATAGCACTGTATTTTTTTACAGAGAAGGGGTCCCGGCCAAGCTCAGGCCCTCTTCTCTGCACCTGTCAAGGACTTTAAAAGCAATCTGCCGACCTGCCGAATCTTATTGGACAACCTCTCTGCAACACGGCCTCCCAGTTCCGCCTTCTGATACTGGACAATATGCTCCAAGGCCAATTCAGCCAAGGCGTGAAACCGCAGTTCAACCGTAAATTTGACCAAATCCGCCAACTCTGATCGGTTGAGATCGGGAAAATAGCACTGGGGATCGCGGGTGTCGAAAAGCAGCATCCCCTGCTGCTTATAGAGGGCATTTGATTCGATTGCCGTCACTTCGATCTTCGCACCGGACCTAGAGGTTGCGGTTATCCTGAAAATCTCCACGACCGCCCAGGTGTCGACCGGATCAAAACGAATTGCGGTCACAGCGCTGAAGCCGCTGAGATCAAAGACAATCTGCCGCGTTCCGAGCTCTATTTTCCTACCGATACTTGACCGATCACTGATCCCGCCGCCGCAATCGACATAGAGACGGCTGGTGTAATATTTGTCGCGGGCATCGGCAATGGTTTCGATCCAAACACCGATATTATCGGAAAAAAGCCGCTGATGTCGCTCGTAAATTCGCCGAAACATGGCAACTTTCTGCCATTTTTCCTTGCTTCGCACCATGGAATCGGAGGCAACCCGGTAGCAAAAGAGGTTCTCTTCAAGCCGCACTACTTTCCGACCTCGTTCGATAAGGCCCAACCAAAATTCGTAGTCTTCCCAGCCGTAGACCATGCCGGGGTCATAACCTCCTGCGTCTAGCCAATCGTCTCTTCGAAAAAAGGCGGAACAAAAAATGAGGTTGTCGACCAACATCCTCTCAAGCGAATAGTCCGGCAACAGCCAATCGGTTTCGACAGCCCCGAAAAGTCGCGCCTTGCAGTAGACGATACCCACCTCCGAATCGGCATCGAGAATCGCCACCGCCTTTTCCAGGTAGCTTGTTCCAATCCGGTCATCGGCGTCTAGCGGCAGGATATATTTGCCGCAGGCCACGGCAATGCCGTTATTTCTTGCTGCTGCAAGGCCCATATTGGCGGTGGCGATGACCCGCGTTTTCTCCTTGGCATAGGTTTTCAGCAACCTGTTGGTCAAATCGTCGGTAGAACCATCATTGACAATAATGATCTCAAAATCGGCAAAGGATTGCACCAGAACCGAATCAACGGCCTCATCAAGGAATTGCCCCTGATTGTAACAGGGAATAATAACGCTTACCGTCGGCATAATTGTTTTAATCTCTTAAAATAATATAAAATCCTCACCCCTAACCCCTAACCC
>Ga0209697_10001193_pt1 | contig 41127 bp, 35 predicted proteins | sample AliMusrvi5mmetaG_FD_184115 | JGI IMG/M metagenome (GOLD analysis project Ga0209697, IMG submission 184115) | Freshwater lake bacterial and archeal communities from Alinen Mustajarvi, Finland, to study Microbial Dark Matter (Phase II) - Alinen... | ecosystem: Environmental > Aquatic > Freshwater...
TCGAATGGCTGATCGAGGATAGAAACACGTTCCTAGTCAAAAGAGTCAAGCCCGCCAAGTCGTGCCTGAAAAGCCGAAAGTCTTAACCGGTTAGATCCAGTAAGTGCCAAAACTCAGAGATGCGCCCAAATGAAGGGGTCTGAATTCTGTCTGATTGACATGGAGGAAGGGGTGTTTCATCATGCTTTCCAAATTTAGAAGGAGTGATAGCGTGAGTTCTGAACGTGACCTTGAAATGCGATCATCAGCGGTGACGCTTTCTGACATGGAGATTTTTGTCTTCCCTGAATTGATGTATGCCTTGTTTCTCGCCAACCTGATGTCACCCCGCATCTGGAAGTGGCGAGAGGATCCTTGGTTTGCCGGTCTGGCTAAGATGAAGCCCTACCGTCGGATTACCAGGCTCAAGCAATTCATTATGGATCATTATGCCTTCAATCTCGATTTAGATACTTGGGGCCTGACCACCAAAGATCGCGAGATGGCCCGTTTTCGACCCTTTTTGGCAGAAGACACCATTCGACGTTCCAATGCTTTATTCGGGTATGAAGGTGACAAGTACTATTTTGACATCGATATTCGCACTCATTTTGGCCTGAATAAATACACGACGGACGCGATACCCTATTGGAAAACGGAGACGGTGGAGGCGATGGATGCGTTCTGTTACAAGGCTGGATATTCGGCTGGGGCTGGGGAATGTGTCTCGTTGGCGGCGCTTTATGCTGCTGCCCTGTTCATTGTGGCTGGGATTTCCTTGAAGGACATATTTTTATTAGCCACGCCGTTGCACTCGCAGAATTATGTCGATTTGGACGATGGTATTCTGACCAATAATCGACGGCTGGTGACCAAAAAGATGTGGTGCAACGGAACGGCACTTTCAGCTCAGGCTCGTCGTGCTCTGGAAAACGAAGAGGTTACGGTAGTGGCGCATGAGACGGGTTGGATTCATACGGTCTATCCTGCTGCCACGATTGATCCTGCGGCCTACCAACGGTTCACTGGTAAGCTTAAGGCTTTTCTCGATACCCCTTTGACAGATGAGGTGATGGGAAACTTTTTGCGTCATAAACGGGATTTACAGAAGTGTTTTCAGCTGCGAGGCACCATTCATGGGGTCACTCACTACGTTCCGTTGGAGATCGCTTTCCAGTATGAAGACGAAAGTTCGTTCCTGGTCACGGATACGACACGCGAAGCGTTGTTGGCGGACATTGATATGGATCAGTTTGTTACGGAGCGAATCGCGAGCCGAATTGTGCTGAACGATCTTGAAGATTATGTGCGGCGGGAAAAGCCGGATCTATGCCAACCCGAGGATGTCACCCGCCTGAAAGCCCAATTTGCCTGTTCCTGTTTGGATGCCGCCATGGCGATGGAACACTTGATCAAGTTTTGTCACGTCGAGCCCCGGATCCCGCCAGCATCCCAGCGTGCATTCAGTCCGGTTGCGGAACCGTTGGGCATCACTCGTGAGATGACCCGTGAGGAAGTGATTGGACGGTTGGAATCGCTACGTGCGACGATTCCGGGAGTGGATCTGGCGTTTTATGCCTATCGGGATGTTAATCGCACTGGTGTGGAGCCTTTTCTCAAGGCGGCGATGGAGCGCAATCCCGTGGCGATTGCGGGGGCGAAGCCAATGACGGATGACGAGGTTCTGGCGGTGGTGCAGGCGATGCCTTCGGAATCCATTTATGATGAGTCCGGGCGGCTCTCCCAGCCGGACGAAGTGTGGAACTATGGACGGGGCGATGGGGTGGAGAAAGCGATTCTGCTGGCTGGTATTTTCAAAACCCGGAAACCTGAGGCTGCCATCAAGGTTGAAGTAACCTCGGATCACGTTCTTTTGGTAGTGGACTCTCGGAGGATAGAATTCTCGTCAACCAAGGCCTTGAAAAGGCAGTACTGGGATTTGTGACAGGGGGGTTATGGCGTGAGGATTTCATTCAAAAATAAATACAAGACTAAAAAAGGCTAGAATTAAAAATCTTGATTCTATCCGAAGATACATTATATCATGCCGTGCTTGTTTTGCATAATTTATGGGGACGAAGTCTTTTTCAATATTATGAGAAATTGGATATATGTTTTGATAGGGGCTGCAGTGCTGTTGGTGGGCGGAACATTTGTATCTGGCTGTCGCATGTTTGTTCAGTCTGCTTCTATTCAAGATCCTCTCGAGGCGAAGCGACAAATAAAAGAGGGAACCATGGTTCCTGTCCCCGCTGACTTTGCCCGTCTCCGACCTGGTTTGATCATCAATGTGAACGTGCTGGTTGCGGGAAAAAAAGAAATTGAGGCTGAAGGAAAACGTGTTACGGACAAGGGAACGATTGCCATGCCCCTGCTTGGAACCATTGGTGTCAACGATCTGACTCTTGACGAGTTGGGCGCCAACCTCACGACTGCTTACAAGGTTTATTTTGTCAATCCACAGGTGATCGTTGAGTTTGTTCGCGACGACAACAAAGAGGGGTTGTCCCCATGGGGCAGTGTGACCGTGCTTGGCCGGGTGAAAAAGCCGGGTAAGATCAGCCTTCCCGCCACCCGGGATCTGACCCTTAGTGGTGCAATTCAGCAGGCTGGTGGCTACGATACAAGTGCTAAGGAAAACGCTATCCGCGTTACCCGCAAACGTCCCGGTGGAGGCGTTAAAACCTGGGAAGTCGATTTGCATTCGGTTGGATCCGAAGGCTTGGTCGAGAATGACGTCTTGTTGGAACCCGATGATGTTGTTTTTATTCCTGAACTGATTTTTTAACAAAACTGTAAAACATTGAGGAAAAAACCAAGTATGATGAAACGAGCAATAGTTACTGCCATGATGGGCGTGGCCATGATTTCAGTCGCCAGCGCGGAGCCCGGTAACGGGATTCATGCAGGCCTTTGGACGTTCAGCCCCTACGCGAATCTCAGGGGAACCTATGATTCCAATGTCGATAAAACGGCGGCCAATAAGCTGGATGATTTTTTCCTCGATTCTGAAGCAGGCCTTAAAATGGGCTATTCGGCCTATGCGATCGATTTCTCGGGCTTGGGCTTTCTGGGTAATCGGAACTATAGCGATTTGACTGATAAAGACTTTTCTAGTGGCGGGGAAATCCTGAAGTTCAAGCAGGGCACTCATGACACGTTTGTCATTGAGGCGGACCAGACCTTTCGCCGTGTGGAAGATATTGATCTGCATGGATCAGAAGCTGCCGTTCTGGGCGTGTCGCCCGACTCCGTTTTAGACTCCAGTGCAACAAGCCGTCGGGACATCAATAATGTGGGGATTTCCGTTGGGCGTAACCTTACCGATAAAATGGTGTTGGATGTCGGCTACCGGTTTGATGATGTCAATTATGACGATCCGACTATTTTTGACATTCAGAACCATATTGGACAAGCGGAGGGAGCCTACCGTCTGACCGACAAAACAGATAGCCTCCTGACCCTGCAAGGCGGTATGCAGGACAATGGCGTCATCAGTGATCCTGCCAGCTACTATATCGGACGGGTGGGTATGAAAACCCGTGGAACCGATAAAGTCATGTTCAAGGGCGGGGTCGGTGTTCAGTTTTATGAACGTCCCAGCGCTGACGACATCACTTCCTTCAACTACGACCTTTCCGCCTCATGGATTGCGACTGACAAAATCACGTTCCAAGCGGGTGGCCGTAATGGAACCGTTCTCTCCTCGCTTTACGCGGATAATGGCAGTGCCTATAACACTGTCTGGGCGGGGGCCTTTTACGAGTTTCTTCCCACAATTATCCTGTCAGGAAATGCCTCTTTCCGGCAAGATGACTACTTGGATCCGGTGGCGGTTTCGGGAGGAACAAAAGACCGGACTGACAAAGGAACCGGCCTTGGCGTCCGGGTGGATTACATGACGCCGGCGAAATTCATGAAAATCTATACGGAGGCACAGTACGCGAATGTGGAGTCGACGGTATCGCCCACTTATGACGAAACCCGCATCATTTTGGGTGTGAATCTTCAGTATTAAGACATTTTGTTAATCGTTATTGAGTCACAATAAAAAAGGACTGCGCAATGAAAAAAACACTATTAGGAATTGTTGGAATGATGATGACGGCCATATCGGTATTCGCCGACTTTACGCCCCCCACTGCAGAGCAACTGACGGCGGCCGCAAATAATCCCACCGCGATGGCGGCTTTATTGGTAGGTGCCTCATCCGAACAGGCGGCTCAGGTCATCAAGGCAGTCGTTGTACAAATTTCGGCAATGGGACTGAGTGCGTCGGCGCAAGCCGCTAGTATCGGCAGTGTGATCACGGTGTCCTTTTCGGCCGTTCCTGCGGGGGCAGCACCCATGTTGGCCGCAAATCTTGGAACGGCTTGCGGTTCCTCGCTTGCTATTAGCGCGAACCCAGTGGTGGTTTCGAGCATACAGAGTTCAATCGCGACGGCGGGTGGGAGCGGCGGGGCAACCATGGCCCAAACCTTTGGAACGTCCTATACGGAGGCCAAAGCTGCCAGTCAGGGGGCGAAAGATAGTGCTCCTCCTGTGGCAAAGGGTTATGACGGACAGCAATAATGTCTTTCGGGATAATTGAGAAATTCCTCGTTTCAGGGTTGGCGCTGATTTTGGCTTACCTGACGTGGGTTTGGGGAGGGCTTAGGTTGGCGTGGTTGCCGCCGTCCGTGTGGGCTTCAGGCATTCTGCTGATTATCGTGCTGGCCTCTTCCTTGGTGCCATTGCGAGTGACTGTTGCAAGATCACGTTTCTGGTGGCGCGATCCCTTCTTTTATTTCGGTCTTCTGTTTCTCGGATATCTTGTGATCCAATGGTGGAATGCAGGTCGAGTTCTGTATTTTGATGTTGGTTTCATGGAATGGCGGTATTCCCCACCACTGCATCCCGCCTGGCCCTCGGCGTTCTCGCGGCCCGAAGCCGCTCAGATGTTGTATTGGTTTTTCCCGGCTTGGGTTTTGGGTTTGACGGTTCGTTCGTCTGCGATTAGGGGGCGAGCATTAATAGGTCTGCTGCAGGGATTAGTCTATAGCGCGGGGCTTCTGGCGTTATTCGGTGTGATCCAATTTCTTACGCGAACAAAGTATCAATATTGGGTCGCGCCTAGTGGCGAGGGGTTCTTTGCCTCATTCGGTTACACCAATCATGCGGCGGCTTTTTTTGTTTTAATGGGTGCCTTGGCGGCTGGATTGTTGTTTCGTGAGATTTTCAATAGGGAAGGGAAGCATCCGTTTCGGACAACGGCCTTGGCCGCTTCTCTATTATTATGTCTGGTGGGTGCCAATTTTTCTTTGAGTCGGGCTGGGGTTATTTTGGCCTGGGCGTTGGCAGGGTTTGTCGCCCTGTATGGACTTTATCGCGGTTGGAGAAAATTACATGGAGCGGGGCGGATCAATCTGGCTGCGGCAACGGTTGCCGTTTTTTGTATTTTCTATTTCGCCGTAGCAGGATTTGGCAGCAAAGACATAACAAGGGAATTTACGGCTAGAAAACCTAGCCATCATCTGTTGTTTCCTGTTTTGGACAATCTTGATCTTTCCTTTGGTGGGCGTGCCAAGCTTGATCAGATTGCTTGGCAAATGTGGCAGGATCATAAACTTCTCGGTGTGGGGGGATGGGGGTATCGCTATCTGCTGTTCTTCTATTTACCCCATGAAGAATGGAAGGAGTATGTACAAAGCCCTGGTAAAGCCAATGTGCATTGCGACAGCCTTCAATTTCTTGCCGAATTCGGGATCGTGGGGTTCGGACTGATGTTAGCGATGTTTGTGACATTGATCACCTCTTTATTCCGCAGGCGTTTCACCGAGCCGAAGCATGCTCAGGGCGCTAGAGTGAGAGGGCACGCAAATAGACGCGACCCCCTCTGGATCCTTGGAATCATAGGTCTTTTGCTCGTAGTGATTTTCAGTCTGATTGATCTGCCCTTTCGCTGTCCGGCCATTTTGTGTACGTGGGTCGTAATTTTGGCAGCGCTGCCGAACGTGACAGAAGCCCGGTTTTCAACAAACAAAAATAAGTAAACATGGATATACAGTATGCGTAGGATAGAGAGAGGGATTCAATGGGTTTCCTGAATTATTCTGTCTATCCATGTTAAAGCACGATTTCTAAATCCTGAATTTTGCCGCCTCAATTTTTATGAATACACAACAACCCCAAACGCCGCCGAATCCCGTTAACCCTGGACATCCTCCTTATTATGGTGGAACCCCGCCCTATGGGGCGCCTTACGGTATCCCTTATTATGGTGGCGCTCCTTCTGGATCTTTCGGCCTATTGGGTTCCCTTGATCCCTTTCGTCTGCTTCGCGTGATGCGAAAAAAATGGGTGACCATTTTGCTGGTGTTGGCCTTTTTTGGAATTGCCTCCATCTATTATCTTCTGACCACCGCGAAGGTGTATCAAGCGGCCAGCTTGGTCGAGCTCAGTGTTAGGCGCCCTCGGATTATGACCCAACAAGCCGCCGTTATTGAGGATCAGGGCGCCAGTTCACAGTCCGAGGAAATTTTCAATACCCGCTTGGAAAAATTCAAGGGGCGGGCCATGCGGGAGGCGGCCATTGCCCGTTACCGCAAGCAACGTCCGGAGTGCAAACTTCAAGATGAGGCATTCAACGGGTTTTTTGCCAATCTAAATCTTACTCTTCTCCGTCGTACCCGCTTGGTAAAAATCGAGTTTAGTCATACGGATCCCCAATTTGCCGCCGATTTTTGTACGGCATTTACGGAAGCCGCGGAAGCCAGTGTCTATGATGAGAACCGGATTGCTTCCGATGCCGCCGTAATCTGGCTGGAGGCGCAATGTGTGACCCAGCGGAATGAGGTTGAAAAGGCCGACACGAGCTTGTTGAAATACCGGCAGGAAAATAAAATTGACGTACTCGAAAGCCAGCGGAAAACCGTGGACAATGCCCTGATGGATTTCAACAGCGTTTTGGTGGGGCTGGAAAGCCAGGAGGCCAAGGAGCGTGACCTGTTGAACACTCTCACGGTGGTTGAGCTTAAACCGGAAAATGCAGGGAGACTTCCCACCTCAATTCCACGGGGTGACGAGATCAAGGCCGCTATGGATAAATGGATGGCGGCTTTGGCCGAACGGGATGCCCTGCTGTCTAAATACACGGCGAAACATCCCGAGGTGCTGGCCAAGGATGGTGTGGTCGCGATGTATCGGAATCAAGCGTTAGATGCTCTTAATCGTGCCAAGGCCACCTGCGCCTCCAACTTGGAACTGTTCCGGAAACAGGCGGAAAGTCTGCGCCAGAAAAAAGCCGATCAGGCCAAGCTGGCTTCTGATCTGGAACTCCAAATTGTTGAACGGCGCACCCACTTAACGGCGCTAGAGCGTACGAGAGATGCCTGTGATACCGCTTATCGTGGCATCCTGGGGCGTATTCAGGAAGCCCGTATGGCGGCCGATGAGAATACTGCCACGGTCAAAATCGTGGAACGGCCCTCCATTCCTGAAGCCCCCATTAAACCAAAACCGTTTCGTATCATTGCGATGGCCATTCTCCTGGGGCTCATGGGAGGCGTTGTCTTGTCTTTGATCGTTGATACTATGGAAGACCACGTTACCGGTCCGCATGATATCGAGTCGGACGCGGGGATCAAGGTGTTGGCCATGGTGCCCCATGTCAAAGCGGGGCAACGGCGTGACATTGCCACGGCTTCCCTGAACCAGCGGTTCAGCCAGATCACCGAGGCCTTTGCGGGATTACGCTCCATGCTTGATTCAACTCAATACAAAAATCATTCGAAAGTGATTCTGGTAGCCAGTTCCATCCCGGCGGAAGGCAAGACCATCACTTCCTGTAACTTGGCCATTGCCTGTGCGAAAAACGGACAGCGTGTCCTTCTCATTGACTTTGATCTGCGGAGGCCACGATTGGTAGGAATCTTCTCCATGCCGCCGGAAGGCCGCGGATTGTTGGATTACCTGTCGGATACATCGACCGATACTTCCCCTGCCAAGTTGGCCTATGCCACCGATTGTTCCAATCTGGCGGTCATCGCCAGTCGCCCGGTCAAGGGGGCCAGTCCTGCTGAGTTGGTGGGAAGTAAAAAGGTTACCGAGCTCCTGACTTGGGCGCGTGAAAATTATGACCGGGTGATCATCGATGCCCCGCCGCTTGGTTTGGTGAGTGACGCTCTTGTTCTGGGCGGGCTATCTGATTGTGTACTCGTCATGGCACGCCCGGAAACCAGTCGAAAGCGGGCCACTTTTCATACGATCCACCGTTTTCGTGAGGCGGGGGTTCGTATGATATCCGCTGTTATCAATGACATCGATTTCTCAAAAGGGTCACCCTATAACACCTATTCCTACCACTATTACGGCCACTATCAGCCCTATCCCGCGGAGGATGTGAAGAAGGAAGGGTGAGAGTAATGTTTCGCAATATGCAGCCTATATACGCGCATCGTGACGTCCGGCTTACGGAGCAGGTTGCGGGCCATTTTGATATCCCGGGCGCTCCTGTTGGTATGTTCCCGGTCGGATCGGGCAACATCAATGACACCTTTCTGTCGATCTATCGAACGAGTTTCTCGGAAACCCGCTGTATCATCCAGCATGTCAATAAACGGGTCTTTCACAAACCCGAAGCACTCATGAAAAACTTAAGGCTGGTGACGGAGCATGTTCATCACCGCCTCGAAAAAGAGCGGAGCACTGCCGACCGGATCTGGCAATTGCCGCGGCTGATTCCGGCAAAAACCGGCGATGATTTCTATCTTGACGAAGCAGGCGAGTATTGGCGTGCCATTACGCTGATTGATTCAGCGGTGGCCTATGACCAGGCGCAGGGACTTGATCACGCGTGTGAAGCCGGAACCGTTCTTGGGCAATTTCATAGGCTGGTAATGGACCTCGCTCCGGAAAGTTTGGAAGTCACCATCCCCGGCTTTCATCATACTCTGGGCTATATGGCGGCCTACGACCGCACCCTCTCCTTGGCGGCAGCGCAAGAGCGCGTCAGGGGTGATCGCATGGCGGCGGATCTTTGTCGTTTTGTAGAGGGACGACGGGCGTTATGCGGGGTTCTGGATGCCGCGCAGGCCCGTGGAGAATTGCGAGTCCAGATCATGCATGGCGATCCAAAGATCAGCAACATCCTGATGGACAACATTACCGGGCGCGGTACTAGCATCATCGATCTCGATACCGTTGGTTCAGGCCTGATCCAGTGGGATTATGGTGACGCCGTGCGTTCGATATGCAATCCTGCCGGGGAGGATGCGGCGGATCTTGGGGCGGTGGATCTAAGTCTGGATCTGTGTCAGGCATTTACGGCGGGTTATATCGGCCAGGCGGCGGATTTTATTACCAAAAACGATCGAGCCTATCTGTATGATTCCATTCGACTGATTACGTTCGAACTGGGACTCAGGTTTCTCCAGGATCATCTGGCTGGCAACGTTTATTTCAAGACCCGCCATCCGCGCCATAATCTGGATCGTGCCGCTGTCCAGTTCCGTCTCTGCGAGCGGGTGGAAATCCACGAGAAGGCCCTCCGCGATCTGATCGCAAGCTGTAACTAAGCGCTATGAAAAAAGTCCTTTTTATATTTGGGACCCGCCCTGAGGCCATCAAGATGGCGCCGGTCATCAAGACATTACAGAAGCGTCCGGAGCACTTTGCGGTGCGTGTTTGTGTCACGGCGCAGCATCGCCAGATGCTCGACCAGGTATTGGAACTCTTCGAGATCGTGCCGGACTATGATCTGGACATCATGAAACCGGGGCAGAGCCTGACCGATGTTACCTGTGATGTGCTGAAGGGGCTTGCGCCCGTACTTGAAGAGGCCAAGCCTGATCTCGTGCTGGTACATGGTGACACGACTACCGCAATGGCGGGCAGTCTGGCGGCTTATTACCAGAAGATTGCGGTGGGACATGTTGAAGCCGGTTTACGTACCGGGAACATGTATGCTCCCTGGCCTGAAGAGATGAATCGTCGTTTGACCGGGGTGATTACCCGCTATCATTTTGCGCCAACGGAACAATCGCGCCAAAATCTATTGGCCGAAGGCGTTGTTGATAGGGACATTACCGTTACTGGAAACACGGTGATCGATGCCCTGCTGTTGGTTGGGGCTAAAATGTCAGTGGGCAACATTGGGGAGAGAATCGGTCGGGATCTGATTTTGAAGTATCCAGGTTTTTCCTCGCTATTGTCGGGCACTGCTGCAAAACGGCTGATTCTTGTTACTGGCCATCGGCGCGAGAACTTTGGCGAAGGATTTGAGAACATCTGTTATGCGCTGAAAGAGATAACGGCGACACATCGGGATGTCGCGGTTATCTATCCGGTTCATTTGAATCCCAATGTTCAGGAGCCGGTTAAGCGGATTCTGAGTGATGCACCAGGTGTTCATTTGATTGAACCGTTGGATTATCTTCCCTTTGTCTGGCTCATGAATCGGTCCTATCTGATCATCACCGATTCGGGTGGAGTGCAGGAGGAGGCTCCCTCTCTCGGCAAGCCGGTACTGGTCATGCGTGATACCACCGAGCGTCCGGAGGCGGTAACAGCGGGAACGGTTATATTGGTGGGTACGGATCGGAAAAAAATTGTCGCCAAGGTACACCAGTTGCTGACCGACAAGTCAGCTTATGAGTCAATGAGTCACGCACACAATCCTTATGGCGATGGAAAAGCGGCGGAGCGCATAGCGTCTCAATTAATAACCGTCTTAGTTTAGTCCATAATATTGGCCGGTAAACAACCCTATCTCGAATGTCGATATGCGGTTTCGCGGTCTCTGTTAAAATTTTCCACTCACATTTCACACGAAGGATCCCATGGAATACTCAATAATACCGCCTAAAGGATTTGTCCGGATTAACTGGCCCGAACTGTGGCGGTATCGGGATCTGTTTTTGGTTTTAGCTTGGCGCGATATTTCCGTTCGCTATAAGCAAACTGTTCTTGGTGTTGCGTGGGCTATTATACAGCCCGTTGTGACCATGATCATTTTCACATTCATATTCAATCACATGGCGAATATTCAGAGTGGAGATGGAACCCCCTATCCGATATTCCTCTATGCGGGACAACTTCTCTGGCAGTATTTTTCAGGGACCTTGACCAATGCCAGCAATGCCATGGTGGCCAATGCCGGCCTTGTGCAAAAAGTCTATTTTCCCCGCTTGATATTGCCCATCACCGCCGCAACGACCGGACTGGTGGATTTCGCGATTGCCTCCCTCATCTTGGCGGCAATGATGATTTACTATGGAATTATACCTGGCTTTACAGGATTCATTACTCTACCAATATTGATTCTCACCGCCGTTCTCTGCTCTATGGGTGTTGGCCTGTTTATGGCTTCGCTCAATGTGAAATACCGGGATATCCGCTACGCATTGCCTTTTGCCATTAACATCCTAATGTATGTGACCCCTGTCATTTATCCCGTTACGATGCTCAACAATCATCCTTTAGCGAAGACTGCTATGGTTTGGTTGAATCCTATGTCTGGAGTCATTTCCAATGCCCGCGCCGGCTTACTGGGCCATTCTCCATTCCAGTGGGATGTCCTTGGCATATCGCTATTGGTCAGTATCATCTACTTTGTGATTGGACTATATTATTTCCGAGCTACGGAGCGTTACTTTGCGGATATAGCATAAGACGACGCGAAGTGTTGAACGTGACAACCTTCTTGATTCGTCTGAAATTATTATAATATCCACGTCTCAGTGCTTAGCAACGTTCCGCTCCCCTCCTGCGCCCCAAATTTAACATCTAACAGTTAACCCTCTTATGACCCAACCCATTATTGAAATTGCAGGCCTTGGTAAAAAATATCGGATCGGGGCAGACCGTGAGAAATATATAAGTTTGAGAGATCAACTTGCTAAGGCGGCTCACGGTTTTGTTCGCCGATTCGCTTTACAGCATCACCACTTGCCCCGCACTGAAGATTTTTGGGCACTTAAAGATGTGTCTTTTTCCGTTCAGGAAGGTGATGCCGTTGGGATTATTGGCCGTAATGGTGCTGGCAAGAGCACATTGCTCAAAATTCTTAGCATGATCACGCCACCTACAGAAGGCAGGATAACCTGCCGTGGACGCATTGCCAGTCTATTGGAAGTGGGGACCGGGTTTCATCCCGAGTTAACTGGCCGGGAGAATATTTTCCTGAATGGGGCAATTCTGGGAATGACGAGAGTGGAGATCAAACGAAAGTTTGATGAAATTGTGCACTTTGCGGAAATTGGAAGATTTCTAGATACGCCAGTCAAGCGCTACTCCTCTGGCATGTACGTTCGGTTGGCATTCGCAGTGGCCGCACATTTGGACCCCGAAATACTGGTTGTCGATGAGGTGCTTGCGGTTGGTGACGCACAATTTCAGAAGAAATGCCTTGGGAAAATGGGTGATGCTGCAAAAAATGGCAAAACGGTTTTGTTTGTAAGTCACAACATGGATGCGATGAAAAAGTTGTGTAACAAAGGGGTGCTTCTCGATAAAGGTGGGGTGAGTTTCTTCGGGTCTACGGCAGATGCTGTATTGAAGCACACCTCATCGGAGATGATTGTCGGATGTGGGGAAGTTACTTTTATGATGAACTCTGCGGATAAACCATCTAAAGCAAAGTTGACGCGTGTTCAATTGCAGAAAGCCGATCAAGCGTTATGTGCCTCTTTTTTCATGTTCGATTGCCTTAATGTGCGCATTGATGCCGTGTTCTATGAGTCTTTTGAGTCTATCCGCTTAAGTTTCATTGTGCGGTCTGAATTACATGGGAACATATATCATTGCGTTGCATCAGATGCGGGTTTTAATCCTGGAGTGTCATCTGGGAAACAGTCATTTGTGGCTTCTTTTCCGCGGTTGGCGCTCTATCCGGGAAAATATTGCATTGATGACGTTTGGCTCGCGGCGGGGAACACAACCCTGGATAATGTCCGAGGTGATTTGGTTTCTTTCGTTGTTATAGAAGGTGGGCCAGAGATAAATCGCCCTTTGAATGCACAATGTGCCGTTGTTCACGAGATACCAAAGTGGGCGGTAGCACCGTGTTAACTAGAAGCAGACACAAAAATGTTTGTGAAACATTTATTGAAGGGATCCCGCTATGTTTTCATTCCTTGGCATCATAGCGTTGCTTGTTTTGTGCGTGGCCTCGTTTGTCCAGCCCATATGGCCTGTTGTGGCCTATACCGTCTTGGGGCAGATCGAGACTCCGCAGATGATGGATCAGCTATCGTCGAATACTCCAATCAATAGGTCTAGGCTGATATATATTGTCATTCTTGCGTTTACAGTAATTTACTATAAACTTTGGAAATCATTTCAGCGTGGCGAGCTTTCTCAGCGCCACACGTTCCTGGTTTGTTGCGCGACCGCGCTGACAGGTTGGATGTGTCTTTCGTTTTGGATGCATGACGATTCGATCTCGAAAGCGATACTATTCATCATGGGCAGTGGGCCGCTGGGGGTTGTTTTTTCCATCGCATTCCGCCGAACTCCGAGTGCGCGGATGGCGTTGTATTTAGTAGTTCTCATCCATATTGGTCTTTCGATTATGATCTATGCTGTGCCGGGAGGGCGATGGACGGATTTCGCTTATAAAACCATCAACGCAAGTGGCGCGGAAGAAGTGGGGGGGGTTACAGCAAGTAACCAAGATGAAATAGGCTATTCTTCTAAAGGTGTCAGGCGCGGAAGTGCTCAATTTGAGAATTCAATTACGCTCGGTTTCTATGGGGCGCTTGCTGTACTGGCGGGTATTTATCTCGGCCTGAATCGAAAAGGTCTTTTGTGGATCTTGTTAAGCATTATCAGCTTTTTGTTTGGGGTTTGGGCTCTCTATATCACTTCACCACGTGCAATTATCTGCAGTACCGTGATAGGGGTATTCATTTTGATTTCCGGCGTTAAAAGAAAAACTATTTCCGGCAGATTTTTGATTTCCGGCGTAATTTTGGCTTTTATTTATGGTGTTTGGTGGGTTTTTGATAATCCTGCATCAAATATTGCTGTGGTTATTCGCGATCACTTCACTACAATGCAGGATGATAACGGTTATCGTGTCAATGCGGCCATCGAAAGTGTGGATGTGCTGTTCAACTATCCTTTTTTTGGTGTTGGAGATTCAGCTAAAATGGTGGATTTAGTTGGCGGAGCGCCGCACCAATCGTTCTATTTTGTGTCAGTAATTTTCGGTCTGCCTGCCGGTATCTGCACGTTGATTCTTACATGTATTGCTGCTATTGCATTATTTATGCCTCCACCGGTTTGGATGAAAGAGGGCTTAGGTAATGAACGTCGGATGGCCAAAGCAGTGGGCGTGATTACGTTGGCAATGGCGCTCACGAATAATATGTCTGCCGGATTTATTGGGTGGGTCTGTCTGGGGTACGCCTGTCTGCCTTGGGTGGAGGCAGGGGGATTTCAGGAGGGTAGTTTTTTAAAATTCCCTTATAGCTGAGAGGAATACCCGTGGTAATTGTAAAATTAACAGGAGGTTTGGGCAATCAATTGTTCCAGTACGCGCTTGGGCGACAAATTGCGGAACGCCGGCGGACTGAATTGTTCTTAGATACCTCGAAGTTCGATTCAGGTGATATACGCAGTTATCGGCTGGGATTTTTCAATATTTGTGGAGCTCTGATTTCGAGTGCGCGAGTTAAAAATTTTCAGGCAGCGCGCGAAGGTATATTTTGGCGCCGGTTAGAAAGATATCGCCCATACTATAAAAGACGAGTGCTCAAAGAGCAGAGTCTTTGCTTTGATCCGAAAGTGTTAACAGCTCTGCGCAATGTGTGTTTAGTCGGCTACTGGCAGAGCGAACGCTATTTTGATGCCATAAAAGATATTATTCGCAAAGATTTCACGCTGAAGTTCCCGTTATCCTCGCAGAGTAAGGATGTGCTCGCACAAATCGCCCGAAGCGATTCTATTTGTGTTCACATACGCCGCGGAGACTATGTGCACGACGCTGCTACGAGCCAAGACCATGGTGTGTGTGATCTCTTGTACTATGACTCAGCGGTAAAGATGTTATTATCAGAAGTGAAAACGCCAACATTTTTTGTGTTCTCGGACGATTTGCCTTGGGCGAAGACGAATCTCCACCTCCCTGGCCCTGCGATCTATGTTGAAGGGAACGGAGCGGAGAGGGATTACGAGGATATGCACCTAATGAGCCAATGCCGTCATTTTGTTATTGCGAATAGTTCGTTTAGTTGGTGGGGGGCTTGGTTGTCCACAAACAGAAAAAAAATCGTGATAGCGCCGCGCCAGTGGTTTCGCTCGTCGAAAAATCATGCACATGACATTGTTCCAGAAGGATGGAAACGTTTGTAGGATACTTCGATGACTACACCATATATTTCCGTAGTAATGCCGGTTTACAACACGGCCCTCTATTTGGCAGAGGCCATTCAGAGTATTCTTGCGCAAACATGGCAGGACTTTGAGTTTTTGATCATCAATGATGGCTCTACCGATGGCTCGGCAGCTATTATCGACGGGTTTGCACGTCAAGATCAGCGCATACAGGTTGTTCATCAGGAAAACTGCGGAATTGTTGCGGCGCTAAATCGGGGCCTTTCGCTTGCTCGTGGCAGGTACATCGCCCGTATGGATAGCGATGACATTAGTTTGCCAGAAAGGTTTGTGCGGCAGGTTGCGTTCCTCGAAGGGAACCCTTCTGTGGCCATTTGTGGAACTGCATGCCAGCCGTTCTCTTCAGACCGAGTACATAGTGTGATACCCGTGGCAACAATACCAGCGGAGATTCATGCCCGTTTGCTATTTCGCACATCAATGGTACATCCGTCCGTTATGATGAGGCGCGACATCATGATTCAGGGGCGTTTCAGTTATCGTGATGGATATCCTCACGCGGAAGACTTTGATTTGTGGCAACGTCTTGCTGAGTGTAACAGTTTAGCCAATCTTCCAGATGCCATGGTCCGTTGGCGTGTTCATAGCACACAAAGCACTGGTAATCATCTGGTCGTTGCGGGTCAAGCGTGCGACCAAATACGGCTTCGAGGTTTAAATCTTTTGGGGATATCACCATCACTTGACGAGTTAGCGATTCATCGATCTATTTCGGATTATGCCTACAGAAAAGATCGTGACTATCTAAAAAATGTTGACCAATGGCTTTGTAAACTTCGTGTGGCGAATGCGCACCATGGTGTTTATGCGGTGGAGTCTTTTGACAGGATCCTTGGCCAAGAGTGGTACAGGGTATGCTATCAGGCGAGAACAAGTGGGTGGTCGGTTTGGTACTCTTTTTCGTCTTCGCCATTGGGTGCGTTGTGCCCGCTCACGAAACGACAACGGCGGACATTTGCCGGTTGCTGTCTGTTTAGACAACCTGACCTCTCGTTGATTTGCTGGGCAAAGAGGAGTCTGTTGAAGATTAGAATTGGGCGATATTTTCAGCGAATTAGGCGATCACGATAATGTGGAACCTTTGGCAGATCTCTGGGGATTGCTTTGTTACAAGCAATTATGAAGTGTCTGGCTTGGCGAAAATATGAAAACGGGTCGTCACTCCTTGTTTGACTGTCACCGAAAAACGTGAAGGCATCACCCTGGAAAATTATGCCAGCCGTTAGTGTAGTCATACCCTCCTATAATCACGCACGCTTTCTGCCTGATTGTCTGCAGAGTTTGCTGCAACAGACCCGGTCCGATTGGGAAGCTATCGTTGTCGATGATGCCTCAACTATAGGAGATGTCCGGCAGGTTATTAATATGTTCAATGACCCTAGGATAAAGCTGGTTTGTCATGAGCGAAATAAGGGGTTAGCGGCGGCACGTAATACCGGGTTTCGCCTAGCGCGCGCGGAATTAGTCTTACCGCTGGACGCTGATGATAAACTCTTACCACAGTGCCTTCAATACATGGTCCAAGGTCTAGAAAAAAATCCGGATGCCGATTGCATTTTCGGGGATCTTCAACTATTTGGTGACAGCATCAATGTTTGGCACTATCGGGTGCAGGATGCAAGGGCAATGACGATGAGTCAATGGATACCTGGCCCGAGTACGGTCATGCGGCGTTCCTTGTGGGAGCGAATAGGGGGGTATTGTGAAGCCGAGGAACTGCGTGCAGGAAATGAAGATTGGGATTTTTGGCTTGGGGCGGTTTCTCGGGAGTTCCACCCTGTGCACATTTCTGCAGCACTTTATCTGTACAGGGTGCAGGGCGACTCGATGGCTACTCGACTACGTTACCAATATTCGAATACCTGTGAATTTATGTACCTGCGGCATAAATTGCTATTTGAACAGCATGGGACGAGTGGTGTTTTTCTGTCGAATGGGTACCGTGTCAGTGCAATTGCAGCTTGGGCGCGTGGAGAATACATGCGAGCCCTGCGCATGGCTCGGACAGCGATTACGAAATCGCCTAACCCATTATCAACGATGAATTATCTGTCTCGCCATTGTTTTCCAGCGTTAACAAATAATAGGGCGCGAGTTGTGAAGTCTATTCGGGATAAATGGTGTCAGATGAGGAAGAGCTAAATATGCGCATCATCATGACGGCTCCGGTGTTGAATGTCCATGTGTTGCGGCCCATAAACTGGCTTATGGAGCAAGGACATGAAGTGATTTGGATGAGCCGGATAGCGCCTCGACCGGGGGAGTATGCCTTTCAGTATGTGTCGCTCCCCACTCCCGGCGAACAATCGTGGCTCGCTTCACGAAAATGGTTTTTCGGAAGACATCTGGCAGACTGGCTTGCGGGGCGGCGGCTTGCGGCGCTTTTTAAACGCCTTCAACCTGATCTCGTGCATGCGCATTGGGTGAATCGACAAGCTTATCACTGTACTCTTGCCGGTACCACTCCGGTGGTTTTGAGCGTCTGGGGCTCCGAAATTAACAGGTTATATCTTCCTGAGGCATCGAGGAGTGTTCGTAGGGATGTAGGGCATGCCTTGGCCCGTGCCAATTTGGTCATAACTGAAGTGCCTGAAATCGCGGCGAAATGTTCTGAAATCGCTGGCCGCCCAATTAGAAATACTTTATTCATGAGAGGGGTGGATTTGAGTGTGTTTCATACTCAGCCGCCTGAAGTTTCAGTGCGCTGGAGGCAACGGTTAGAAATCCCTGCGAATTCAGTTGTTTTCTTTTCAGCTCGTGCATGGGGTGCTGTCTATCGGCACGAAATGATTTTGGAAGCCTTCGCACATGCGCTTTCGAATTCGGGGAAATTGGCGCATCTTGTGTTTACGCTGTACCACCCCGAGCGCGGGAGTCAACAGTACAGAAACTACGAAACTAATGTAAGACGTCGCGTGGAGGAATTGGGGGTTTCCGATTATGTTCGCTGGATCGAACCAGGGACACCGGAAGAATTGGCTGAAGCCTACGGGGCTGCTGACGCAGTCGTGAATTATCCATGCGCAGATTCATTCCCGATTACGTTTTTGGAGGCGGCGGCATGTCAGTGTGCGGTGATCTCAGGCAAACTGCCGAGTTACGCAGGCACATTTGCTGAGACCTATTTCCGCATGGTAAGTTCGGAAGATGCAGCTGAGTTATGTGTAGCGATCAAGGAAACGATTCAGATGGATCTGGTGAGTCGGCGGCAGAACGTGGTTTGCGCCCGGGAGAAAATCGAGCAATCATACGATGAACGTAACTCCGCTCATCAACTCGTGGAAATATATTCTAGGGTATGTGATCAATGGTCGCATCGTTGTTAGTATGGTGATTTTCTTGCCGGTATTAAAAATTCATCCTGTATAATTAAGGATTTTAAGAATGACAGCTCCAATAGCGCTTTTTGTTTATAAACGTCCTGATCATTTGGCTAATACAGTCGAGCATTTGCGCCTCAATGAAATGGCCGATTGCACGGATCTTATCGTTTTTTCGGATGCGCCAGCTAATGTTGCGGATGTGGAGGGTGTTAATAGAGTTCGCGCTTATTGCCACAGCATAAAAGGGTTTCAAACAATAAAACTAATTGAGCGCAAAGAGAATTTCGGTCTTCGCCGTTCCATCATTGAAGGAGTGTCGCAGATTGCGCAGGAATATGGTCGTGTTATCGTGATGGAAGATGATGTTCTTACAGCGCCCTCTTTTTTGCGATTCATGAATAGGGCTCTGGAATTTTATGAGAGATTTGATACGGTTGCCTGTATTGGAGGGTTTACGCCAGCGCCCGTCACGCTGCAGGCAAAGGACGATCCTAATGGCACATTTTTTCACTATCGCGTATGTTCATGGGGTTGGGCAACGTGGTTGAACCGCTGGTGTAAGGCGGATTGGGAGCCGCAGGGATGGGAACAACGCCTCAATGATCCAGAGTTCATGAAGTTACTGGTAAGGGGGGGGACGGGTATGCCCAGAATGTTTCGCGCGTCGATGGAACAAAATAATCAATCCTGGATGGCCCGGTGGTACTATAATTGCACCATTCATGGTATGGTTTCTGTTTATCCTGTACAGTCATTAACAAAAACCATTGGTCATGATGGGAGTGGCGTACATTTTTCGAGGCCCAATCCACATGTGTGTCAAAAGTATGTTACTTCATTGCCGACTAATCGGGATCAACAGTTCAATTATTTACTTCCGGTTGCTGTTAATGAGAAAATGCATTTGGCCATGAAGGCGTTCTATGATGATTTCAAGGGAGGCCTTTTATTTAGGGCTGTTCGATCAATTTACAGGGCGGTAAAACTGATAACAAATAAAGTTCGTAACTTGGTCTTGCATACATGAATTTTCGATTTTGCGAAAATCGGTGGAATCGGTGAATGTGTGTAAATTGCTATACGCTTGACTCAGCCATCCCCTGTAGGCTGTGGTTTTATAATATTATCTCGATCGACAAATTTTCGGTGACTTTGTGCGAGTCACAAGGTTAGATCTCCAGACGAATTTTTCGTGGATTTTCTGAATCCTGATACCTAATGACAATGGCTCATCAATGTTTGAGAATCGGTTATCGTGTTTGGTGCTTCCATAAGACGGTAGCGGTTGCCCCACTCGATTGGTGCTGGTGTGTCTTGGGCGGAGTACGCTGGAAATGGGGGTGGCGACTCAATGGATTTCCACGATTCCGCGCTCGGGGTGGGTATATCCAGATAGGTGAGCGCTTTGTCGCCCACAGTCGAAGTAAAGGAAACTCCATCGGTGTTTTTCAACCGGTCATTATCACGGCTTGGGGTGAAGCCGCGAAAGTGCTCATCGGTGATGACGTAGGCCTCAGCGGTTGCAGCATTACGGCTGAAACCCGAATTACAATTGGTAATCGCGTTTTGATTGGGGCGGGAGCTCTAATTATTGATAGCGATGCACATGCCTTATCCCCGGAGGACCGGGTGGCTAAAAGACCCGCACATGCGGCTCCCATTGTAATCGGTGACGACGTGTTTATCGGTGCTCGGGCAATTATCTTGAAAGGGGTAAAGATTGGTGCGGGGGCTGTCGTAGGGGCAGGGGCAGTGGTAACAAGGGACGTGCCTCCAAGGGCTATTGTTGCGGGAAATCCGGCCAAAGTAGTCGGGAAGGTATAACGTCGATCACCATATTCCGATGACAAGTGAACTCCATATAGGTTTGCTGACGGGCAGAACCCCTTATCCGAATGGAATGGCGGGTACTCAACGAATTCATCTCATGGCCCGAGCTATGGCTGAGGCTGGTGCGGCGGTGAATGTCTGGGTGGATGGGATGGATAGTTTCTTGAAGGTGCGAAACACGGATGTTGCCGGCTCCAAAGATGGCATACCGTATGAATACCTCCTGGGTAAGACCACGGCAAGCACTCACAAGCTGCAACGAATTCTGGATAGATTATCTTTGGTTTGTGTGGCTAAGAAGAGAATGGCGGAGGCGGTCCAAAGTCAATCGCTTGATGGATTGTATTTCTACACACCATGTTCTAGGTTTCAGTTTGAACGATGTGTGATGCGAAAAGTTGCAAAGACTAATAGATTTCCGATTGTGATAGACCTTTGTGAGGCGCCATGGAGTTTAAATCCGAGACAATCGTTTCTTGAAAAGATGGTGTCCCCGCTATGGGGTGCTGATGGTGTGGTTTGCATTTCTCGTTTCCTGGAAGATTGGGTATGTCAGGAGAATAGGCGTACAGGGCGTACGGTACAGCATCTCTATGTGCCAATTCTTGTGGACGCTAATGAAATTACTCCTGCGGTAGCTCCTCCGTCCGGTAAGACCGTCTTATTTGCCGGTTCACATATCTATGACGGGACGCTGAGATTCTTGTTAGCCACAATGGAATTGGTGTGGAAATCCCATGCTGACTGTCAATTGGTTATTACCGGTGGTGCCACCGAGGCCATGCTTGGTTTGACGACGACGGGTGGAAATGGAAAAATCCGGTGTGCCGGTTATGTGGAGCGCAACACTTTGCTTCGGGAGTATGGGGCTGCGTCAGTGTTGGCTATTCCTCTGTTTGACGATGTGCGCTCGCGCTCGCGGTTTCCCACCAAATTGGGTGAATATCTCGCTACTGGTAGGCCCGTGGTGACAAACCGGATTGGAGAAATTCCGCGTTTTCTGGAAGATGGCCTTAACGCGTGTGTTGCGGAGCCCGGAGATATAACAGCCTATGCGGCGGCGATTTGTCGACTGCTTGCGAATCCATCCAGGGGGCATGAAATGGGACGCAAAGGCCGGCAAGTCGCCGAACAGCATTTTCACTATGCGAATTATGGCGCCAAATTATGTGAACTCTTCTCTTCGAGTCTGCAAGGGCATGTGTGATCGCGGGTTACAAATCAATGCAACAGACGGTTAAAGGAGACTTGCGATTTCTGGGCGATATCGTTCCGTCGGAAAAGTTTCTGGTTGAAATGACAGATGACGTTCCGGTCGTTGTGAATTTAGAGTGTCCGGTCACGAGGGCCCAGGTGCCCGCGCCAGATAAAGTGGTGTTAAAGGCGGAAATCGATTGGCTCATCAACGCCTTTGGATCTGGTCTTCGCGTTGCGTGTCTCGCCAACAATCATATCATGGATTTTGGTGCAGAAGGATTTTCAGATACGGTTGCCCTCCTAGAGTTGGCTGGTGTGAAATGGTTTGGCGCGGGCATGAACATCGATGCGGCCCGCAATGGATTGGTTCTCCGGGCTGGCAATCGGTTCATGGGCTTTTGCGGATATGTATGCCCATCAACCCACCCGATTTTTGCCACAGCAAACACTCCAGGAGTTTTGCCGTTGGATTTGGACATGATCCGGGAAGATTTGCATGGACTCAGGGACAAAGGGGCACACCGGGTTGTGGTGTGTCTCCACTGGGGTGCTGAAGAAGTTCCCTATCCGTCCCCACGCGATATTGAGCTGGCGAGGACTCTTGCCGACATGGGGGCCGATCTCATCATCGGGCACCATTCCCACTGTATTCAGCCTTATGAAATACACAATGGGCGACCTATATTCTATGGAATCGGGAATGCCGTAATGCCTGACCTTGATCTTCCCAGCCACTACAATGATGCCCGACAGCCGGAGCGTCGGTATGTCAAGAAACAAAGGTCATGGAACCGAAGGTCGTTGATGGTGGATTATACGCTTGAGTCCGGCCAAGTGATGGTGGGAAAGCTTAATTATGATAAGGGCAAACTGATTTGCGGGCAAAAGAAAGTGGCCGCTTCGCAGCTGCTGTATGGTTCGATGACGCGTCAGGCGGCGATTTTTAGATGGGCCGGATTCTATGGTCAGCTCCGCAATTTGGTGTTCAGTTTTGTAGAGCGACCGCGCTGGCCTCGACTATGTCACTTGAGAAGCTTGGTGATGTCCAAAGCATCAACCTGATTGATCTGTTTGAGCTGCTCTCAATCTGGAGTCTGGAGAATGAGTATGATGATGGGAATTCATGACCGCCCTGGAAGTTTTTCGGACCGGTGGATTGCGTATTGCGCAAACCGGGGGATACCCTACCGGATCGTCAATTGCCTTGCACCGGATGTAGTGCGGCAATGTGAAGGGCTTGATGGAGTGCTCTGGCACTGGAATCAAGATGATCCCTCGGCTTTACTGGTGGCGCGGCAGGTTATTGCCGCTTTGGAGGCAAAGGGACTTACTGTTTTCCCGAATATTGCCACCTGTTGGCATTATGATGACAAGGTCGCCCAAAAATATCTTCTGGAGGCCATTGACGCCCCGCTGATTCCAACTTGGGTATTTACCAACAAGGGGGATGCCTTGCGTTGGATAGAAAACGCCTCCTTTCCAAAAGTGTTCAAGTTGCGCTGTGGTGCCGGGTCCTCAAATGTTCGTCTCGTACGCTCACCTCGAGAGGCCTCCGCTCTTTGCCGAAAGGCTTTCGGACGGGGCTTCCCGGCCATGGCCGGTTATCTAAACGATTTGCAAACCCGTGTACGTAAAACCAAGACCGTTCGGGATATCAGGTTAAAGATAGTCCGTGCTCCGAGATCACTCCTTCACTTTCTGGCTGTTCGTCGCCAAATGCAGCGGGAAAAAGGGTATATTTATTTTCAGGAGTTCCTGCCCGGCAACGCTTTTGATTCCCGGATCACGATTATTGGCAACCGGGCATTCGGGTTCATGCGCATGAACCGGCCCAATGATTTCCGGGCTTCAGGTAGTGGCTCTATCGTTTACGATCCGACCAAGGTTGACAAACGTTGCGTGGAAATTGCGTTCAGAGTGGCCCGTCGGATTGGTGCGCAAAGTTTGGCGTTTGACTTTTTATTTACTCCGCGACAAAAGCCCGAGATCGGGGAAATCAGTTATTGTTATTTGCCTGGGGCGATACAAGCCTGCTCCGGGTATTGGGACCGGTCGGGTGATTGGCACGAGGGCCATATCTGGCCGGAGGAGGCGATCATGGAAGATATGGTTGCTACTGTCAGTAGCCGCGGGACATTTGATCCGCAATCCCTGTGAAGAAGAGCGATGCGCCTACTTTGCGTCATTACAAATCTGGATACCGGAGGTGCGCAGCGCCAGTTGGTGAACTTGGCATGCGGACTGAAACGACGGGGTCATTATGTCGAGTTTTTTGCTTATTATCCGCAGGATTTCTTCAGGCCTGTGTTGGATAAGGCGGGAATCCGGGTGATGGTGTGTCCCAAGCCGAGCCGGTTTTCATTTGCTCCGGTATGGCAACTGCGCCGACGGATTAAGGAAGGATCCTTTGATGTTGTCCTTGCCTTTCTTGAGACGGCGACGGTCTATGCCGAATTAGCCTGTGTTGGCTTGTCAGGAGTGCGTGTCATTGTTTCAGAACGCAATTGTGCGACGAATGATAACGTTTCGGTAGAGGTCATGGTCAAGTCTCGTCTGCATAAACTGGCACACACAGTTGTGGTTAATTCACACGCCCATCGGGAGTGGATGGCGGCACGTTTTCCATTTCTTTGCAGTCGACTGGTATCGATTTGGAATGGTGTTGATACGGACGTTTTTTGCCCTGCAGGCAATCCCCTGAACAACGGGACCGTAAAATTGCTTGGCGTGGGTCGTATTACGCCACAGAAGAATCTTCCTGCCCTTGTACATGCACTGGCGGAATGCAGGGGGAATCAAGTCCCTGTAACGCTGGATTGGGCAGGAAAGGCTGACAATCAATACTGTCACCGAATGGTACTGGATGCGATCCAGCATGATCGTATGGAAGAGTTCTGGGGCTGGCTTGGCGTGCGTAATGATATTCCTGCACTACTTGGGGGGTATGATGCGTTGATACTTCCTTCGCTATGGGAGGGGTTGCCAAACGTCATATGCGAGGCGCTTGCCGCCGGTCTTCCGGTTTTGGCAAGCAATGTTGCCGACAATGCCCTGCTCGTCCAAAACGGGGTAACAGGCTATATTTTCAATCCGAAGAATCCGGGTGCGATCGCAAACGCCATTACTCAGTTTGCGCGGTTGAACCAAGAGTCCCGCGTCAGGTTCGGCCGCGCGGCACGAATCTTTGCCGAAAACAGTTTATCTTTGAATGCCTGCATCGATGCCTACGAGGACGTATTGGTGGCGGGCAGTGCTGCATGTCGCTCAGCTTGAGTGATGAAGGCCAAAAGATTATCGAACCCTTGATGCATTATGCGTCATTCTAAAGAATAAATGGACAGAACACAGTTATCGGTGGTTGTTTGTGGGAATTACGGATACCGTACCCATCAGATTGATGGCCAGACAATGAAGACGCGGGTTCTTAAAGATGCCCTTGTCGATGTCGTGGGCGCGGCGCAAGTACGCGTTGTTGATAGTTCGATTTTTCCCGTGTCTCCTGTCCGATTTCTTTATGAAGTCAGGAAGGGTTTCCAGGAATGCAGCCGGGTTGTCATGCTGCCAGGGTGCAGGGGGCTTCAGGTGTTGCTTCCGCTGTTCCTGCACTGGAAGCGGAAATGGGATCGTCCCCTGCACTATGTGGTCATCGGGGGTTGGCTACCCACTTTACTTGCAGGGAAGAGCCGGCTTCGGCGGTGTTGTGCTGAGTTGGATGGCATTTATGTCGAAACATCATCGATGGCTGAAAAATTGTATAAGCTTGGACTTCATAACGTAGACGTTCTGCCCAATTTTAGAAAATTTGATCGTGTGAAAAACTGGACTTTTGTACCCCCGGGTAGTCCGTTGAAGCTCGTTTTCTATTCACGCGTTATCCGGGAAAAAGGTGTCGAGGAGGCTGTCGCGGCTGTTCAGCAACTGAACAAAAATTGCAGTGACGGGGTACGGGTTATTCTTGATATTTTCGGACCTGTTCCGGGTCGCTATGCGAACAACTTGAAGAGACTCCTCTTGAACTCGCGACATGTCAATTACCGGGGAGTCCTTGCTCCTGATGAAGCCTATGAGGTGCTTCATGGCTATGACCTGCTGGTCTTTCCCACTTTCTATGAGGGGGAAGGTTTTCCGGGGACTTTATTGGATGCCTGCATTTCGGGTTTACCGGTCATTGCATCCGACTGGAAGTATAACCGTGAGGTCGTGGAGGAGGGACGGACCGGAGTCTTCTCCCGAGTCCATTCTGTGGATGACATTGTTGCTCATGTTGAGGCATTCATCGCGCATCCGGATCGGATAATGAAGATGCGGCAATATTGTCTCGAGAACGCACGAAATTTCCACGTTGAGACTGTCATTGATAAGTTAATTGGTGCTAAGGGAAGAAAAAAGTGAATAGCATAGATGTTATCATCCCGGTTCTCAATGAAGAGGAGTTCATCCTCCAGTGTCTTCAGTCGGTTCTTGCATTTGATCGGCCGCCTGAGCTTATGTGGCGAATATTTGTGATAGATGGAGGCTCGACTGATGGGACACTTGAGATCGTCCACAAGGTGGTAGCAGGGCATCCGGAAGTTGAAGTGCTGGCCAATCCTGAACGAATCCAGTCGTGTGCCTTAAACATCGCATTGCGTCGTGGGCGTGGTGAATATGTCCTCCGCTTGGACGCCCATGCCACTTACCCTTGTGATTACCTTGTGCAGTGTATTCAGTCAGCCATTGCGTCAGATGCAGATAATGTCGGAGGTATATTCAGAACGCTCCCTGGTGCTGACACTTATCAGGCGCAGGTTGTGCAAGCTGTCACCACACACCGATTAGGAGTGGGGAACGCCGAATTCCGTTTACAGCCAGAGCCTGGCCCGGCAGATACAGTTCCGTATGGTTTTTTCAAAAGAAGTGTGTTTGAAAGAGTTGGTTATTTCGATGAACGCCTCGTCCGCAATCAGGACTATGAACTCAACCGGAGAATTGCAGCCAGTGGGGGTCGGATCTGGCTTAATCCAAAGATTGTTGTTAATTACCACAACCAACCCACTATCGGGGGATTCCTCTGTAAACAATTTGCCAAGGAAGGACCTTACAATGCCTACCTTTGGTATCTTGCCCCATATGCTCGGGCCTTTCGGCATGTAATAACCGGTGTTTTCGCTGCAGGTGTCTTCGGAGGAATTGTGTGCTTCTTTCTGAGTCACATCCTCGGTATAGTGTTCATGTCGGTGATGGGCTTATACCTCACCTTGGCCATCTTGGCCTCCATCCAACAGGCGGCTCGATATAAATGCGCGTGGCATGTTGCCACGCTCCCCCCCATTTTTTTTGCCTTCCATTTTGTGCATGGTCTGGGCGTCTTAAGCGGCCTTATCCGTCTGGCGCTAGCGATCGCGCCGGTGCAGCGCATCCGGGAACCATGGCTGGGTTATGGTGCTTATCGGATCCGACCAAAGGATGTGTTATGATAATATCAAAAACTGAATACACTGATGTATTAGATGCCGTTGTTCGTCCTAGCTCTGAAGCTGAATTAGCTTCCTCGGCTATGGAGCGTGGCAAAAAAGTTATTCACCATGCGGGGACATATTGGATTGAGACCCGCCCGGGTTTTTACGAGCCCATGCACTGGTTCGCCCGTTTGCGGAACGAACAAATAGAACGCCCCTGCTTTTTATGCTGGGGATATAGAAGTACTCTCCATAAAGATGCGGCTGCCCACGCTAATGGCAGTTTACCGCTACACCTTCTTGGAGAAAATGACTTATTCCATTACGATGAAGCATACCTGCCCACAAAGAGGCGGAGTCAACTTCGTAAAGCCCGTAAAGTTGTTCAGGTTGTTAGGGTTATTGATCCAACGCAGTTTTTAGAGCAAGGCTATGATGTTTTGAAATCTGCAGTCACAAGAACACGACATGGTTTGATTCCAACATATTATGACTACTGTCGTAGTATGAACAAGCAGGTGCAGGGAAAAAGTTTGTTATTGGCCGGATTAGTGGACGAAATAATGCGTGGTTATTTCATAATTTCGGCAGTTAATGATGTGGCTTATATTGATACGGTTCTATTGGCCACTGAGTTCTTGTCAACCGACATTGGAACCGCCCTAGTATTTGAAGCAGTTCAAGTGGCCCGACGTTGCCCGCAAATCAAATATGTTGTGTACGGCTTACATTCTATAGAGGATCCACGCCTAGGGGTTTTTAAGGAGGGAATGGGGTTTAAGGTACATTTGTGGCCTCTAAAATATCAGATACCTGGAGTTGTGAATCGGCTGATTGGTTGGCGATCGCCGGGAAAGCTTTATCGTTTGACCGGTAAGTCTAATTCTAGGTTGTCAGGTTAGTAATTTATGGAAAATAGTCTTTTAAAAAGATTTGCCGACTACTACGCGGCGACAAATACGGACGCCTGTATTGTGTATGGCCATTTATGGGTGCAATACAACCGCATGGTAGTTCCAGTCGGACCTACTGAAATAGATTACGACCTTTCTGATCAAACAGCACGCATACTTCTGAAACGGTTCCCCCGTGCGCTATTTCTAAGAACTCAAAACGGTTGCTCTCCAGCACATCCACCTGGGCCGTGGTATGCGGTTGTTTGCAGGAATTTCACCGACTTGCCTGATCTTTCCTCCAACACTCGCAGCAAAGTCCGAAGAGGATTGAACAAGTGCTCCGTTGAAAGAGTTTCATCGCGATTCATTGCTGAAAATGGATTCGAAGTATATGCCGCCGCTTATAACAACTACAAACATGTCGGCAAACTTAGGATCTCGAAGGCTCAATTTTCGATGAGCATAGACAGAACCGCATCATATGATGACATCATTCATTATTGGGGAATTATCGCCAATAAAAGACTTATTGGCTATGCCGTGAATCATGTCTACGAAGATATAGAGGTGAATTATTCGACAATTAAGTTCCATCCAGAACATCTCAAGCTTTATCCTTCTTATGCCCTTTTTTATGAGATGAACCGATACTACTTGCAGGAAAGTAACGTTAAATCAGTAAATGATGGCTTTCGTAACATTCTGCACACCACCAATATCCAAGATTTCCTCATCGATAAATTTGCGTTTGAAAAGGCCTACTCCCACCTAAAACTTGTATACAAACCCTGGGTCTCAGCATGCATGAATCTAGCAAGACCATTTAACCAAATGCTGAACAATCTCTCTCCAAAAGTGTCAGCGTTACTGACTTTGGATACAATTGCAACTGAATAGAAACGTTGAAGGAATCACGATTGATCTTTTCCATAAATAATAAATGGAATATATCCAAGCGATTATTTGATTTTTCCGCCGCCTTCATTGGGCTTATCATGTTGTCACCAGTCATGATCATCACGGCGATCGCAGTGGGTGTAACTTCTCCCGGCCCCATTTTGTTCATCCAGACCCGTGTGGGCAGGCATGGGCGACTCTTCCGTTGCATTAAATTCCGTACCATGCGTTCCGGAACACATTCTTCAGGCTCCATCACAACCGCGACGGACGTCCGCATTACTCCCGTCGGTCGAGTGCTGCGCAACTGGAAGTTGGACGAATTACCGCAGTTGTGGAATGTTCTAAAGGGTGAAATGTCGTTTGTTGGTCCGCGACCTGATGTGCCTGGTTATGCCGATCAATTAAAAGGCACGGATCGGGGAGTGCTAGAACTTTTTCCCGGTATTACAGGTCCCGCCACCCTGTTGTTCCGTGACGAGGAGGAACTGTTGGCACTGATGAATGACACTAAGTTGTTTAACGACAACGTTATTTATCCTGAAAAACTTCGAATCAACTTGGAATATCTGAAGAAAGGATCCTTCTGGCGTGATTTGGGCTACATCATTGCGACAGTAGCCCCCTTCTTGACGGCAAAGACTGGTTTGGACCATCGTTTGGGGTTGGACTACGGCGCCTTTCGCCAGCAAATGTCCGAGCGGAGTCTCCAATATCAGGGACAGGCAGATATCAAGATTCCGGAAGAACCACTTTGAGATAAGGAAAAATCTTTATGAATAGCCAAAAATATACAATTGACGGGACCAGCCCAATTCGAACCATCCCTTTTTCACCATGGCCTTTTTTTGCGCAGGATGAAATTGATGCCGCTATCGTTCCGCTTCGCTCGGGCAAAGTCAATTACTGGACTGGCGCTGAAGGGCGAGAGTTTGAACGGGAATTTGCCGCCTATACCGGCTGCAAATATGCTATCGCTTTGACCAATGGTACGGTTGCGTTAGAATTGGCCTTGTATGCTTTTGGAGTTGGAACTGGCGATGAAATCATCACCACCTGTCGTACCTTTATTGCTTCTGCCAGTGCGATTGTTGCGCGGGGGGCAATACCGGTTTTGGCGGATGTGGATCGGGTAAGTCAGAATATTACCGTTGATACGATTCGGCCGCTGATAACGGCGCGTACCAAAGCTGTTATTTGCGTGCATCTGGCCGGTTGGCCGTGTGATATGGATTCCATTATGGCGTTGGCCAAAGAACGTGGATTGAAAGTGATTGAGGACTGCGCCCAATGTCACGGTGCCGTCTACAAGGGGCGGCCGGTTGGCTCGCTGGGCGATGTGGCGGCCTTTTCGTTCTGCCAGGATAAGATCATGACCACTGGTGGTGAGGGCGGCATGCTGACGACTAATGATGAGGGACTCTGGCGCAAGGCTTGGGAATTCAAGGATCATGGGAAGAGTTATGAGGCGGTCTATAATCGTAAGCATCCTCCCGGATTTCGATGGCTGCATGAATCCTTTGGTACAAATTGGCGGCTGACCGAGATGCAATCGGCTATTGGGCGGGTTCAACTGCGCAAGTTGCCTGATTGGACTGCAATCCGTCAGCGCCATGCCGCGATCTTGACTGAATCTTTCTCTCGGATTCCAGCTTTGCGGATAACACCCGTTCCCGCCAGAATTGGACATGCCATGTATAAGTATTATGTTTTCGTACGACCTGAAATGCTGGCTTCCGGTTGGAATCGGGATCGGGTGATGAATGCTGTCAATGCCGAAGGCATTCCGTGTTTCAGTGGTAGTTGCAGCGAAATCTATCAGGAAAAGGCGTTTATTGATGCAGGCTATGGCCCGACGACACGCCTACCTATCGCCAAGGAATTAGGAGAAACCAGCCTGATGTTTCTGGTGCATCCAACTTTGACAGAGGCAGATATGTTGGATACATGCAAGGCTGTGGAAAAGGTGTTAAAGTAATCCATAAATTCTGTATTCTATGTTCTAAATTCTGTAATCTCTGTTCCGTAAAACACATGATTCATCAGTTTAAAAATCGGAATTTTTATCTTCTCGTCAGCGCAGACATTATTTTGTTTGTGGTATCGCTTTTCCTTGCCTACGCTGCCCGTTTTACCTTTAATATTCCTTATGACGAATTCCGTCGCATTGCTGTTGTTCTTCCGTGGCTCATAGGTGTCAAGGTTTTAACTTTTTTCTTGATGGGTGTTTACCGTGGCATGTGGCGGTATACTAGTCTGCCAGATGCCATTCGCTTGCTGAAAGCAAGTCTTTTGGCCACACTCATTATCATGGCTAGCCTTACTTTCCTGAACCGGTTCGCGGGATATCCTCGATCCGTTTTTATTGCCGACAGTATTTTTACGCTTTTTTTCTGTGGAGGAATCCGGGCGGGCATCAGAATTATCTATTCGATGCGGCAATATTTTCCCAGTTGGACAGCTGAGGACGATGAAACACCACCTCGCCAAAGTAATCTTATTATTATCGGCGCAGGGGATGCCGCAGATAAAATCATTCGTGAGGTTCAGGGAAGCCTCGCCTCACCCTATCGCATCGTTTGTTGTCTGGATGATGACGCGACCAAACACCATCGCTCTCTATTAGGAATTCCCGTTCGTGGTCCTGTGAGTCACCTGAAACGTTATGCTGAAGCATTCAACGCCGCTGAGGCGCTCATTGCCATGCCGTCTGTGACGGGTGATCGCATGCGGGAAATTGTTGTGATCTGTGAGAAATCAGGTTTGCCATTCAGGACTCTTCCTTCCCTGACTTCCCTGATCGATGGTAATGTGACCATCAACGACCTACGCCCCGTCAATTTCGAGGATTTGCTTGGGCGTCCGCAGGTGAAATTAGATATTGATGGTATTGGGTACTATCTGACCGGTAAAACGGTTGCCGTTACTGGGGCGGGCGGTTCTATCGGTTCTGAACTATGCCGCCAGATCATTCGTTTCAAGCCAGCGGCTTTGGTCCTGATTGAGGGTTCGGAATTCAACTTATATCGCATGGAAATGGAGCTTCGTACGGAGCGCAAATTTCTTAATATTTTCCCGGCTATGGGGCGTGTTCAGGACCGTCCTTTGATGGAGTGCATCTTTGAACATTATCGTCCGCAAGTCGTATTCCACGCGGCCGCCTGCAAACATGTTCCTATGGTCGAGTTAAATCCCTGGGAGGCTGTTTTTAACAATGTTATGGGTGGCAAGGTGGTGATGGATGTGGCTGAAAAATACGGGGTTGAACGATGTGTGTTCATCTCCACCGACAAAGCTGTCCGCCCGACTAATGTGATGGGGGCAAGTAAACGCACAGTGGAGATTCTGCTCCAATCGCGGCCAATTTGTCAAACCCGCTTTATGGCGGTGCGCTTCGGCAATGTTGTGGGCTCTTCCGGTTCTGCCATCCCGCTCTTTCAGAGCCAGATCAAGGCGGGTGGGCCTGTGACGGTGACTGATCCCGAAATGACGCGTTATTTTATGACCATTCCTGAAGCCAGTCAGCTTGTTCTGCAGGCAGGCTCGCTTGGCGAGGGTGGGGAAATTTTCATTCTTGAAATGGGAACCCCGGTCAATATTGCCGAAATGGCGCGTGACTTGATTCGCCTTTCGGGTAAGGAACCGGATCGTGATATCAAGATCGTCTACACGGGTTTGCGCCCCGGCGAAAAGCTCTACGAAGAACTCATTACCCATGGGGAGGGGATCGTTTCGACGAAACATGAGAAAATCATGGTGTTGCGCCGTGACGATGAAACCAATACAACACATCGCGCTCAAGTTCTGGCCGATCTAGCCGAACTTGTTTCGGACGCCAATGCTCACGATGCCGCCCGTATTAAGACCACCTTGAAGCGTCTCGTTCCGGATTATACTCCCTCCGACACCGCCAGCGTGTTGTGTATGGCCTCCCGCTTTACTGATGCCATAGCGTAACGTATCGCACGCTACCTGCCTGCGACCGTTGTCTGCAGGTAACGAGGCAATCACTTCTCTCTCTCGTGGTGTATTCTCTTGCCATTCCGGCGCCTGACTCCTAAATTCTGACTACACGCGCATTATGTTGACGTAATATGAAAAATGCCCCGCATAATTTTAATCCCCTCAATCGGAGGTCGCTCTCCCTTTCGCGGCGGGGTGCTTGGGGACAGGTGACGGTGGCAGCCGTTCTCATTACGATTCTTCCGGCGCTGATTCTCGCCTGGATATGGAAATCCCATTTGGATGGCACCACCTTGCCGCCTATAGCGGCATGGTGTATCTCTGGGGTGGTCGTTCTTGTCATTGTGCTGGGTTATGCTCTGTTGTTTAAATACCCCGTAAGCATCGTTCGTTTGCGGCAATATTTGAGCACCATCGCCAGCGGAGGTATCCCAGATCAGGTGACTCTTACAGAGGACGAGGATGACCTGGCTGCCGTCCAGCGTTACATGGAGCGGATTGTCAATATGGCGGAGGATCGCATCAAGATGATCGAAAAACGTCATGAAATTGATCTTGAAGCAGAACGTCAGCGGGTGATGGTTGAGAGCATTGGTGCCATGTGCCACCACGTGGGGCAACCCGCCACGGTGATGAGCATGTGTCTCTATCGTTTGAAAACCAACCCAAGTCCTCAGGACGTTCCCGTGATTCTGGCGGAATGCGAAGCCGCTTTTGATTCCATGACTGAAATTCTCGACCAACTCAGGGCAACATCGCATTATGCCTCAGAGCCCTACCTTCAGCCGGCTCCTGGCACCTCAGGTAAACTTGGTGCCAGGATCATTAAAGTCTGATCCGTTTACTGAATCAGCGTCATGACGACCATAAGGATGCTGATGAAGGCCGTGATAATGGCGCCAGCCCAAGCGATGATATTAAACCATCGGCTGTTGGTGTGGGCGCCCATGATCGATTTGTCGCTGGTGATGCGCAGCATGAAGAAAATGATCACAGGCAACAGGATGCCGTTAACTACTTGCGAGAAGATCATGATAGGGATCAGCATGGCCTTGCTTGACGCCAGTGCTACGGCCGCCCCGGTAAACAGCACGATGGTATACAGGGAATAATAATGGGGGGCTTCCGTAAATTTCCGGTTTACCCCACGTTCCCAACCCATGGCCTCGCAGATACTGGTGGCGGTGGAGATCGGCAAAATGGCCGCCCCAAATAGGGATGCACTCATGAGTCCGAAGGCGAACAGTCCGGCGCAGTAGCGCCCGGCCACCGGTTTCAAAGCCATGGCGGCATCTCCTGCATCAGTGATCGAAATGCCATTGCTATACAGCGTGGCGGCACAGGCCAGCATGATAAAATAACAGACAATCGTCACCACAATGGCCCCGGCTATTGTATCCCACTGGGAGTAACGGTAATGCTTGAGCGGAATTCCTTTTTCCACGACGCTGGCCTGTTGATAGAACTGCATCCAGGGCGCAATGGTGGTTCCCACAATCCCGACGATCATGTAAAGCGTCGCTGAGTCCCATTTGGTATTCGGTATAATGCTCCCGTGTACTGCCTGTCGCCAGTCTGGCTTGGCTAGAAAACCTGAAATCAGGTAAGACACATAAAAAACACAGGCTACGAAGAACACTCGCTCGATGGTGCGGTAGGATCCTTTGATGACCATGTGCCATAGCAGGAAAGCACCAACGGGAACCGCCCACCAGCGATGAAGTCCGAAGATCTCCGCACTGGCCGCTAGTCCGGCAAAATCGGCAATCACATTGCCTAGGTTAGTGAAAAAGAGTGCGATCATCAGGTAGAAGGATATCCCGAGTCCGAATCGCTCGCGGATCAATGCCGACAGCCCTTTTCCGGTGACCACCCCCATGCGGCTGCACATTTCCTGTACTAGAACCAGCAGGAAGCAAGTAGGTGCCAGAACCCATAAAAGGGAATAGCCATACTTGGCGCCTGCGACGGAGTAGGTTGCGATCCCCCCTGCATCATTATCCACATTAGCGGTAATGATTCCCGGCCCTACCACCAAGGCGAAGAGGGCTAAATGCGATTTCCATTTTTTCCAACGGTCCATAGGTATCTCGTCAGTCGTTTAAAACATCAGCTAAATGGGAAAGGACGCTGTCGTAACGTACTACGCCCTGTAGTATGCCTTCGGCATTCACGACGGGAACCGCCTGGAAGCCGTATTTGGCGAATTCCCGAGCCACGTCCTTTAACCGGGTCTCTGGATGTACTGTGATGAGTTCGTGGGAGACGAGGCTTTCCAGGGCAGTGGCCGGGGCCGCCCGAAATAATTCCCGAAGGCTGAGAACGCCTTTTAACATCCGCTTTTCATCAATAATATAGATCAGGGTGTAAACTTCCACCGTCTCGGTCAATTTCGGAATGCGCGCTAGCACCGAGGCAACGGTGTCACCGGATTGCGCCTCGATACAACTGGGGTCCATCACTCCGCCAGCGCTCTCTTCTTTATGAGAGAGCAGGGTTTGCACTTCAGAGGCGGCTTCGTTTTCCATGCGATTAATGATGTTTTGGGCGTCCGGGCCAAGATCGCGCAATACGTCGGCGGCCTCGTCGGGCGGCATCTCCTCAAGAATGTCCGCCACACGGCCGGGCTCGCCATGGGAGACCAGGGTGCGCTGGAATTCGGGGGTGACTTCCTCCAACGCGTCAGCAGCGGTTTCGACTGTCATGGAGTTGAAGAGAGCCTGCCGGTCTTTAACACCCAGTTGTTCCAGAATGTCAGCCAATTCTGCCGGATGAATGTCGGCCAGAATTTCAGAGAGCTTATCCACACGCAGTCCGCCAGGAACCCCACCGGGTGACATTACCTGGATATGACGCCAAGTAACAAAACTGTCCTTGATGGTATAGTCAAAAAGCCATTGGGTCAGAAAATTCACCGGTCGTTCAAACCTGAGCCGGCGTAGGATGCCGCGCAGCCCGATTTCCACATGCCCGAAGATCAACTTGTTGTCTGAATAAATCAGGTGGACGTCGTTGACGCGCAACACCTGGGCGCCAGACACATCCACCACTTGATCATCCAGCACATCCCGACGTGCCCAGAAATCCGCGATAGGGGCTGGTTCGGTAGTTTGGCGAATAACCGTTTCGGTCGTGGTGATGGACTTGACGACACTCCAGGGAAGGAATTTATGGGGCCTCCCCCTGTGAAGAGTTAACTCCAAGGAGGTCGCCAGTGGGTAGGCCGTAACTGTCGAGCCCCCAATGTCGTACAGGCGGGCAAAAGGATGGGGTTCATCTTCATAGCGCACGGGACAGCCCAGTAAGTCCGAAAGATTATAAAAAACAACCGCAGGGATGGCGTTGCCAACAGGGGTGCCTTTGTTGTGCAATCCATTCGCGACCAAGTTTTGAATTATTGTTTGGGACTTTTCCATAACTTGTAAAGAGACAGATGCTACGGGAGCGCATATTGTGAAACAAGCGTAAAGTCAGTTGTGGAGAGAAGAGACTCAAATGCTTAACAGGAATCAAGTTGCGCACCTGCATCCGATAAGCAATATTGGGCGAGTTGCTCCATTACCCGTTTTTGGCGCGAAAATAGGAAGCCCTGATGATAGCCCTGGTTGAACAATTTTTGGACCACATCTCTTTTGAATGCGGGTTAAGCCCCAAAACCCGTGAAGCGTACGGGAATGATCTGTCCGATTTTTCGCGGTTTGCCCAGACGGCAGGCATTCATACACCCCGGGAAGTGACGCGGAAGCTCCTTCTGGGTTATCTGGAGCATGAACGTGATCGTGGGCTCGCCATGAATTCCATTGCCCGTCGTCTGGTGGCGATCAAGGTCTTTTTCCGCTATCTGGTGCAGGAGGGGCTGATTGAAAAAGACGTGACCGCCGTAATGGAGTCGCCGCGTCTGTGGAAAGTCCTGCCCACAACGTTGTCGATCAAAGAAGTCGATGCTCTGTTACAAGCGGTGATTGGCGATGATCTGATGGCTGTGCGCGATCGGGCCATGATGGAATTGCTCTATGCCTCCGGGCTGCGGGTATCGGAACTCACCAATCTAACGCTGGAGGATTTGCATCTTGAGAGTGGTTATCTCCGCTGCCTGGGCAAGGGTAACAAGATGCGGGTGACCCCGGTGGGTGGAGCCGCGCGTATGGCTATTGAACGGTATTTCAAGGAGGTGCGGCCGAAGTTCGCCAAGAATCAGGCGGTGCGTCAGGTTTTTCTTACGCGACGGGGTACGGGGTTCAGTCGCAAGACGATCTGGAGGCAAATCAAGCTTTTCGCGAAACGGGCTGGAATCACGAAGACGGTCTCGCCGCATACCCTGCGCCATTCCTTTGCCACACATTTGCTGGCCAACGGCGCGCCATTGCGTATGATTCAGGAAATGTTAGGGCATGCCGATATTGCGACGACCCAGGTGTATACGCATGTGGACCAGAACAGGTTGAAGTCCGTGCATCAGCAATTTCATCCGCGGGCGTAGGAAAGAGAGGCGTTATGATATTAGGATTGAGACGAATGAATCCTTATCGTGAGTTGGAAAAGCGGTTAGGCTACAAATTCAGCCAGCGTGAGCTTTTGGAGATGGCGTTGCTCCATCGCTCCTATCGCTATGAGGTGAAGGATGTGGCCACGGATAATCAGCGGCTTGAATTTCTGGGCGATGCCGTTGCGGGTTTCCTAGTGGCGGCGTATCTTTATCGGATCCATTGTGATGGTGATGAGGGGGTCCTAACCGAGATGCGGAGTCGGGTGACGAGTGGGAAGGCGATGGCGGGTGTTGCCCGCGAAATTCAGTTGGGCGAATTTATGCGGCTGGGGAAAGGGGAGGAAATGGCCGGGGGGCGTAAACGTGAGGCCCTGCTAGCCGATGGTCTGGAGGCGGTTATCGGTGCGGCGTATCTGGATGGTGGCGTTAAGGCGGCGGAGAAAATTGTCACCCAACTTCTGATTCCGGTGCTTGGTGCAAAGCCAAGTGACGAATGGATGGATAATCCCAAGGGCAAACTGCAAGAATTGTCCCAGGGACTTTATAGCCGAGGGCCTGAGTACCGATGTGTTTCCGAAGAAGGTCCGGCGCACCGTAAGGTCTTTGTGGTAGAGGCGATTGTGGGAGGCGCCTGTTTGGGGCAGGGAACCGGATCCAGCAAACGTGTCGCCGAGACCGAGGCGGCGATCATGGGAGTTCGAAAACTGCTGGCAGGAAGATGAATTCTCTATTTCCTCCTCAGGGCGGCGGCTGCTCCGCGCAGCATCTTTTCGGTAGTTTCCCAGCCCAGGCATTCATCGGTCACTGAAACGCCGTAATGCAGATCCTCGAGATCTTTGGGAATGGGTTGGTTGCCCTCGCATAAATTGCTCTCTACCAGCATTCCAATAATGGCAGAATTGCCGTCCATGTGTTGGGTCAAGACCGAATTCCAGACTTTCTCCTGCGCCGTGAACTTTTTATCGGCATTGCCGTGACTGCAGTCCACCATCAGTTTTGGTGGCAGTCCACCTGCTGTCATGCGCGCGCAGGCATCCCGAATCCCCGCGGCATCATAATTTGGTCCCGATTTGGCTCCGCGTAAAATCAGATGCCCGCATGGATTGCCGTTGGTTCGGACGATGGCAATATGGCCGTCTTCGTCAATGCCTAGGAAACTTTGGGGATGGCGTGCCGCTTCCATGGCGTCCACTGCCACCTGAACATTGCCGTCGGTCCGGTTTTTGAAGCCGATGGGCATGGAGAGTCCACTGGCCATTTGACGGTGGGTTTGTGATTCTGTTGTACGGGCGCCGATAGCGACCCAACTGACCAAGTCAGCGGTATATTGGGGAACGATAGGATCCAGCATTTCGGTGGCGGTGGGTAATCCCATTTCGTTGATTTTCAGGAGCATGCGCCGGGCTAGGCGCAGACCGCAGGCGATATCGGCGGAACCATCCATGTGCGGGTCATAGATCAGGCCTTTCCAGCCGATGGTGGTGCGCGGTTTCTCGAAATAGACCCGCATTAGAATAAAAAGCTCCCGCTCAAGTTCCTGGCGAAGTACAGCAAGCCGGGTGGCATATTCCAAGGTTGCGGCGGGGTCGTGGATGGAGCAGGGGCCAATTACGATGAGGAGGCGCGGGTCATTCCCGGTCAGAATATCCCGGATGGTCTGGCGTGCGGCAAACACATGGTTGAGAATAACCGGAGAAGCTTCCAGTTCCTGTTTAAGCTTGCGGGGTGTGATGAGCGGGCTGAGCTCAAGAATGTTTAGATTCTCTGTTTTGGGGGGCGGGGTAGTCATGGGCTGATTTCTCACATCTCATGCAGGGTGGAATCACGGCGGGGTGCCGTGCGTGGGGTTCCTTTATTGGAACTTTTCTTGTCTTGGTCGGGCAGGATAAAGGGGTCTTCCTTTTCCAAGCGGTCTCCCAGTTCCGCTTCAATGGTGTCGGGACTTTCACCGGCCTCCAGCCGGTTCAAGGCTTCCTGCATGCCTGAGCCGAGCTTCATGCCGGTCATTTCTGAAAATTTACGCATGAGGTTGGCGGCCTGCCGGGGATCTTCCTCACACATACCGTCGGCTTCGCGGGCTAGGGCATCCATGGCGCGTTCCATTTTAGACCCATCCATGGGCATTTCGGGCGCTCCCCCTTCCGGGGTTTCCTTGGCCCTGCCGGTTTGGGCGAATACCGAAATTTGTTTATCGAGCTTGACGCGTTTGCATTGGGGACAATGAGGACGTTTGTCGGGCTGAATGGTGCGTGACAGGAAATTATAGATCGTATTGCACTTGTGACAGTAAAATTCGTAAATGGGCATATCGCACTCTCCAAATATTCTCTAAAATTAAGGGGCTATGCTCCGGATGTCAATACCGCCCCGCTGACTTTGGAAAGTCTATTCTTTACTTTGGGGCGTTGGAAGTGTCTAATATAAAAGTCGACATACCCTTTTGCGGTTAACGCAAACCTTTCTCTTCCACACATCCGGAGGTGAGAACTGATATTATCCGGATGATATAAGAGAGATTCAAATTAATGCCTGATCAGAAGCATACAGTTCCCCGTCCCGTTGACGTTTTTTCCACTTTGATTCCCGAATTACAACGTGCGGTGGCCGATGAGGGGTACACCGTCCCGACACCGATTCAGGCCGCGGCGATCCCGCATCTGCTGGCGGGGCGTGATTTGCTGGGATGTGCCCAGACAGGAACCGGAAAGACGGCGGCATTTACCCTGCCGATTCTTCAGTATTTGGCCCAACACAAACGTGTCCCTTCCCGTGGTAGGCCTCGCGTGTTGATCCTCGGGCCGACGCGTGAGTTGGTCGCCCAGATTGGGGATAGTATCCGGACCTATGGGCGGTATGTGAATGTTTCGCACACCACCATTTTCGGCGGGGTGGGACAGCAGCCACAGGTGGTGGCTGTCAATCGTGGTGTCGATATTGTGGCGGCGACGCCCGGCCGTTTGTTGGATTTGATGCAACAGCATCATGTTCATTTGGATCAGGTTGAGGTATTCATCCTTGATGAGGCTGACCGGATGTTGGATATGGGTTTTATCCGTGACATTCGCTCGATTCTGAACGCCTTGCCGAGGAAGCGGCACACCCTCTTCTTTTCTGCGACGATGGCCAAGGAGGTCGTTGAGCTTGCCCGCACGATGGTGCATGACCCCATTCATGTTACGATTACCCCCGGACAGCCGACCGTGGAGAAGATTGATCAGAAGGTGCTTTTCGTTGATAAAGGGAATAAAGATGCCCTTTTGGTTGCTCTGTTGAAAGATCCCTCCATCAATCGTGTGATTGTTTTTGTGCAGATGAAGCACGCCGCTGATAAAGTGGTTCATAAGTTGATGATGAATGGTATTTCAACAGAGGCCATTCATGGTAACAAGAGTCAGAGTGCACGTACGAGGGCGTTGGCAGGATTCAAAGCGGGGAAAGTCCGGGTGTTGGTGGCAACGGATATCGCGGCCCGTGGCTTGGATGTGGATGATATCACCCACATCGTCAACTACGATCTGCCGCTTGAGCCGGAGACGTATGTTCATCGTATTGGTCGAACAGCTCGGGCTGGAGCCTCGGGTGATGCTGTATCGTTTTGTGCGGCCGAGGACCGTGAATTCCTGCGTGCTATTGAGCGGTTGATCCGTAAAGCCATTCCGGTGGAGGCGACGCATGCATTTCATTCCGAAACGGCTCGAAATGCGACGGGTGCCGCTGCGCGCCCGCCCCCGCGACGTCAAATG
>Ga0209697_10001194_pt1 | contig 41108 bp, 33 predicted proteins | sample AliMusrvi5mmetaG_FD_184115 | JGI IMG/M metagenome (GOLD analysis project Ga0209697, IMG submission 184115) | Freshwater lake bacterial and archeal communities from Alinen Mustajarvi, Finland, to study Microbial Dark Matter (Phase II) - Alinen... | ecosystem: Environmental > Aquatic > Freshwater...
AAACATCTGCTTATTTCTTCACGTTCAACTGCGCTTAATCGCTTGTATGTTGTCCCTTTCATTGATTTTCAACGCCTCCTCTGGTATTATATCACCAGAGTGTTGCGTTAAATCTGAGGGACTAAGTTACAAAACTACGCTGTTAAAGTTAGTAGAAGCGGTACCAGCAGGAATAAAGAACGGAATATTAACCCGCTGCAGAATAAAAATAATGAAAAAAAATAGAATACGTACATTGCATTTAGATTCACATTTTTAACGAGATAGCGGATTCTAAAAATTACAACCAAGAGAGCAAGAATCAAAGAAGTGATTAAATCTTTTGGTATTCCTTTCATAAACTCGGGATTTTTTACTCTATCAACGTAAAATAAGATAAACAAAACAGACAAGGCTAAAAGAGTGAAGTAGTGGAATCTACTGGTTAAAAGTTCTAAGCGATTTTTCTGTTCTGAGAACACATACATAATAAAACACAAATTTACACCCATAACAATGCCCGCATAGGTTGAGGCCTCAGCCAAATGGACTTTAGTAAAAGAAATAGTCAAACTAAGGAAACCGGCAACTAGCGTTAGCAGAATAACGGTAGAAGCAACTCTTCTGTGTCCGTCAGTTACGACACTTTTGCTTCTTTGAAATTTCTTTGGCATTACACCCCCTTAGCCGTTAGCATTTAAACCTTGCTTGTTAAGAAATTACTTGTTGATTCGGTAATAATATTATGCCTCGCAAAACATGACACGCGCAGAGTGACATATAACCTACAAACTTTTATTTTTTTTCGTTATAAACGTTAAGAACGTTACTAACGTAATAAACTTTTGACTTTTATGTTTACGTTAAAAACGTTATGAACGTTACAAACCATATTTACACTTTATGTTCTTACCTTACAGAACAAGACACGCTGTGGCTTACAAACTTTTGACTTTTATGTTTACGTTATAAACGCTATGAACATTACTAACGTTACAAACCATATTTTCACTTTATATTCTTACCTTATAAACCTTATGAACCTTACTAACTTTTGACTTTTATAATATTTTCTTCCTATTCTCTTTCTTTTCCGAATTAAACCGCTTATCCTCCAACATCTTATTCTTCGCCCTTCTCGACCTTCTCCTTTTCTGCCTTCGTATCTTTTCAACCCGCTGTTGCTCCGCTGACAACTTGCCCATAACTTTTTCTTCTATTTTCCCGGCAAGGATTTTTCTTGCAATATAGCGGTTTAGGGCCTGCGAGCGTTCCGACTGGCACTTTACCTCCGTACCGGTCGGAATGTGCTTCAAATATACGCAGGTTGAAGTCTTATTCACATTCTGCCCGCCTTTTCCTCCGGAACAGATAAAACGCTCAAGTATATCAGCCTCATTTATGTTAAAACGGGCCATTTTTTCGCGCAATTTACTCTCTTTTTCAGGGCTGACACCGAAAAGACTCATATTGACCTCAATTTAAAAGTTTATAAAGTTTTTAAGGTTTGTAAGGTTTATAAGGTAAACACAAAAAGAACCCTACAAAAGCACTACGGATATTATATAGGAAAAGCGATGTGTTTCAAATGAAAAAGGCGGCTCCCGCCGCCTCTGAAATCAGCAATCAGTAATAAGTAATCAGCAATTGTTTTTATTGAGGGTAACGCGAGTATGATAGGTAACTTCGAACAGTGTTTCTGAATCAACTGCTCTTGCTTCCTTCCATACTTCGGTACGGTGTTCTCTGCGCGTCCGCGCAGCTCGTGACTCGGTTACCCTCATAAAAAGTATAACACTCTTTCCCGCTTTGTCAAGTGGCCGGCGCGGGGAAAAAGAAAAGCGGGAGGCAATTGCCTCCCGCTTAGCGTCTCTTCCTTTTTTAGTAGACTTCTGTTCCTTCTGTCCTGGTGATCTGCTTGTATTTTTCCAAAAGCGCAACCGTTACCGGACCGGGCTTGCCGGTTCCGATCTTTCTTGCATCAACGCTGCTGATAGGCATTATCTCCGCGGCCGTACCCGTCAGGAATACTTCATCAGCGACATACAGGTCGCAGGCGGTAAACGGAACTTCCTTCGTCTTAATCCCCATGCCGCCGGCCAGTTCCAAAACTATCGCCCTGGTGATTCCGTCAAGCGCGCCGCAATAAGTCGGCGGCGTGATCAAGACCCCTTTGCTGACAATGAAGATGTTGTCCGCGGTGCACTCCGCCACATAGCCCTCGCGGTTGAGCATCACGGCTTCAAGCACTCCGTAATTATTAGCTTCTAGTTTTCCCAGGATGTTGTTGAGATAATTCAAAGATTTCACCCTCGGGCTTAAAGCGTCCGGCGTGTTCCTTCTTGTTGAAGTCACGATTACCGGGAGGCCTTTGGCGTAAAACTTCTCCGGATACAGGCTGATGCTGGCCGCAATGATAAAGTAGAAGGCCCTGGGACACTTCGTCGGGTTCAATCCCAGGTCTCCCGGCCCGCGCGTCACGACAACACGGACATAGGCATCCTTGAGTTTATTTTTCCTGACTGACAGGATTATCTCCGCCTTCATTTTTTCTTTCGTCACGGGTATCTTCAAGGTCAGCGCTTTTGCGGAATCATAGAGCCTGTCAACATGCTCATCAAGCTTAAAGAGGCGTCCTTTGTAGGACCTGATGCCCTCAAAAACCCCGTCGCCGTAAAGCAGGCCGTGGTCAAAGACCGAAACGACCGCTTTTTCTTTGGGAACAAATTTACCGTTCAAACAGATAAGCATAATGCCTCCGAATAAAATACTGCGGCCTGAAGGCCGACAGTATTTTGTTTCAATTGGTATAAATATCTTTCATGCCGAATTCATCCCCGCCATGACCGGCGGGGTTTTCTTCGGCATAAACGAAATAATGTGTATTGCCGTCAATTATGATTTTACTACGCAGCCGTCCACTATTTCAACCACTCTTTTGGTGCGCTTCGCAAGCTCCATATTGTGGGTTACGATTACGATAGCCTGCCCGCGCGTCCTGTTTATATTCTCGATCAGCCTGAAAAGAATATCCGTGTTTTCCATATCAAGGTTGCCGGTCGGCTCATCTGCAAGCAAAATGTCCGGCTCGTTGATAAGCGCCCGCGCCAGAGCTATCCTCTGTTGTTCTCCTCCGGAAAGCTCTCCCGGCTTGTGGTTGAACCTGTCCTTTAACCCCAGGTCCGAGAGGAGTTCTTTCGCTTTCCCCCTCCCGTTTACTCCCTGTATCATCGCCGGAATAATGACATTTTCCAGCGCCGTGAAATCAGAGAGCAGGTTATAGAACTGGAAGACCGTGCCAATCTTTTTCCCGCGCAGCCTTGAAAGATCACGGTCGGAAAGCGCGTAAATATCAATGCCGTCCATAAAGACTTTCCCGAAATTCGGTTTGCTTAAGCCGCCGAGTACGTTAAGTAAAGTTGACTTGCCCGCGCCGGAAGGCCCGCAGATACTGAGCAGCTCTCCCTGCTCTGCCGACATGGAAATACCTTTAAGAATATTCACGGAAGAAGGCCCGAGATTGAATGACTTGTGAATGGTTTCAGCCCGAAGGACGACTCTATTCATATCTTATCGCCTCCACGGGATCAAGTTTTGACGCTTTGTACGCCGGGTAGAGAGTTGAGAAGAAACTCAGGAGGAGCGATGCGGCCACGACCACGGCAATATCCACAGCCTTAACCTCTACCGGCAGGTAATCCAGGTAATAGACATCGCTGGCTAGTTTTATGAACTGATATTTCTTCAGGAGAAACGCGGTTACCGTCCCGAGGGTGACTCCCGCGCCAGTGCCGAGCAGCCCAAGTATCATGCCCTGCCAGACAAAGACTTTCATTATGCTTCCCTGGGAGGCGCCGACGCTTCTGAGTATCCCTATCTCTTTCGTTTTTCTCATAACAAGCATTATCAGGCTGCCTAGCATATTAAAAGCCGCGACAAGGATAATCAGCGTGAGCATTATGGTCATAAGTATCTTTTCAAGTTTGAGCGCCGAGAAGAGGTTACGGTTCATCTGCTGCCAGTTCTGTATCCTTAACCCCCCGCTAATCTTGTTTTTGAGCATTACCTCGACGGGATGCAGGTTATAGATATCGGAAACGCGGACCTCAATATCTGTCACCCTGTCTTTCATCTCGAAAAGTTCCTGCGCGTCTTTGAGCGATATATAGGCGAACGCGGAATCAAACTCGTACATGCCTGATTTAAAAGTTCCCGCGACTTCAAACTTGCCGACCTTTGGTATCATTCCGAGAGGAGAAGCTTTAAAGATCGGAGTGATAAGAATCACTTCGTCCCCTTCCGATAACAGAAGGCGTGAGGCCAGCTCTTTACCGACCAGTATCCCCGGAAGTTTCCCGCCCGGGCGGAGCATTGTCTCAGATCCCCCCGAGTTTGGTATTTGCCCGGCCCTCTCGGGATTTATTCCGAAGACAACCGCCCCTTCCGTGTAATATTTTGATTTGAGCATGCCCTGATTTATTATGAAGGGATTCGCGGAGGCAACGCCTTTCACGGAAGCAGCCGCTTCAGTTTCAACCTCGTAGTTTTGAATGCCTCCGCCGGCGCGGTCTGAAATAACAATGTGCGGCTTTACCCCGAGTATCTTATCGCGCAGGTCATTCTGGAAACCGTCCATTACGGAAAGGACTATGATAAGAGCCCCGACACCGAGCGTGATTCCGGCAAGGGAGATAAGGTTAATAAAGGAAATGAAAAATTTAGCCCGGCGGGACCGGATGTAGCGCTTTCCTATGAAGAATTCAAATGAAACCATAGCTCCCCGTTGTTACCGCTAAACAGGTTTCTCGCCCGGTTGTTCTTCGCGCTTTTCCTGCGTTTCCGGCCTCATTTGCGGGAAGAGTATCACATCCCTAATTGACGCTGAATTCGTAAGGAGCATCACCAGCCTGTCTATGCCGATGCCAAGCCCCCCGGCCGGGGGCATCCCGTGTTCAAGAGCGGTTATATAATCCTCGTCAAGCTTTTTAAGATCGGCTTCTTTCTCCGAATCTATCTGTTTGAGAAACCTCTTTTTCTGCTCTGCCGGATCGTTCAATTCAGAGAAAGCGTTCGCGTGTTCCCTGCCGTAAATGAAAAGCTCAAACCGCTCGACAAGCGACGGATCCCCTCTCTTCTCTTTTGAAAGCGGGGAAATCTCAATGGGATAATCCGTAATGAAGGTCGGCTGTATCAGCGCGGCCTCAGCCTTCTGTTCGAATATCTCGTTAATTATCTCGCCTTTGGATTTGAAACTTGAGGCGTCAATTCCTATAGCGGTGCAGGCCTTGACTAACCCCGCCGGATCAAGCGCGTCCGCATCCAAGCCGGCGTGAACTTTTACCGCTTCCGCCATACTGAGCCGCTTCCAGGGACGGGTGAAGTCTATTTCTTTGTCCTGATAAGTAATCTTTAGCGTCCCGTAGATGGACTGCACTGCCGTTGTAATCATCTCTTCCGTCAGATCCATCATATCGTTATAATCGGCGTAAGCCTGGTAAAGCTCAATCATTGTGAACTCGGGGTTATGCTTGATGGACATCCCTTCGTTTCTGAAGTTCCTGTTTATCTCGTAGACTTTCTCGAACCCGCCGACGATAAGCCTTTTCAGGAAAAGTTCCGGCGCTATCCTCATATAAAGAGGCATCTGGAGCGCGTTATGAAAAGTCTTGAAAGGTTTTGCCGCGGCGCCGCCCGGGATGGAATGCATCATCGGCGTTTCAACCTCGAGAAAGCCTTTTGTGTCCAGGAAGTTCCTTATCTGCCTGATAACGCAGGACCGCGTGTAAAACACGGCCATGCTCTCTGGATTTGAGATGAGGTCAAGGTATCTCTGGCGGTAGCGTATCTCTATATTTGTGAGCCCGTGGAATTTCTCAGGCAGAGGGAGCATAGCCTTGGAGAGCAGTTCCAGCTCTTTCACCCGGACCGTTACCTCGCCTGTGCGCGTCTTGAATACATCTCCCTTAACACCGGCAAAATCGCCGATGTCCAGCATTTTGAAAACGTCCCATTTTCCCTGACCGAGCACTCCGAGGTTAAAATAGAGCTGAATCTGTCCCGAAGCGTCTTTGAGATGGGCAAAACAGGTCTTGCCGTGCTCGCGAATGGTCATCAAACGGCCTGCAAGAGAATACGAAACGGTCTCGACATGCTCCCCGACTTGAATATCCTTATGTTTTTCAAGTATTTCTTTGGCTTTGGCGTTCACTTCATATTTATAAGGGTAAGGGTTAATGCCTGCCGCCCTTATCCTTTCGAGTTTTTCTAAGCGTTCCTGCAGAAAATCCTTCTCCATCTCACTTCTCCTCTTGCAAAAAGAAATTTAGTTTGATTACACCGATTTCATACGATGACACCGATAACGACAGCGTTTTATTGGTGCCATCAAACAAAGTACTGAATTTTTGCGTTCTTTCTGAATTATATAATATTGAAGCTTTCTTTACAATGAAAGTATTGGCCGCAGGCCCGTTTGGGCTTGATTCAGCGGCACTTTTCCTATAATATTTAGTATATCCAAAAGATAAACGGCGGACACCTCAAAGGAAAAAACGACAATGGACGCGATAAAAACAAAAAAGCTGAGCAAAACCTATGTCAGCGGCAACTTCTGGGTCAGAAAAAGGTCCGTCGCGCTTATCAATGTTGATCTTACCGTAAAAGAAAAGCAGGTCTTCGGCCTTCTCGGATTAAACGGGGCCGGCAAAACCACCCTGATGAAGATACTGCTCGGGCTTGTCTCCCCCTCTTCCGGCAAGGCGCTGGTGCTGGGAAAGGACATACGCGAAGCCTCAAACAGGAAAAACATAGCGTATCTGCCGGAAATGCCCTACTTCCCTAGATACCTGACGCCGAGAGAAATACTCACTTTTTACGGCAGGCTTTATGAACTATCCCACAAGGAAAGCAAAGCGAAGGCAGCGGAAGCGCTTCAAACCGTCGGGCTTTACAAAAGAGCTGATTCAAAACTACGGGAATTTTCAAAAGGCATGCTGCAGCGAGTGGGTATTGCCTCTTTGCTTTTAAACGACGCGAAACTTTTCTTCCTGGATGAGCCGACCTATGGATTGGACCCGCTCGCGGCCAAGGAAATGCGAGACATTATTCTCGGCCTTAAAAAGAAAGGGAAAACTATACTGTTAAATTCCCACCAGATAAGTGAAGTGCATAAACTTTGCGACAGGATAGGGATTCTGCATGGGGGAAAAATGATTTTGGATATACCGGTCTCAAAGGTAAAAGGGAATATGGAAGATTTTTTCGTGAGGACGGTAAAAAAATATGAAAGAACGGATTGAAAAGATACTCGCCGTAGCGGGCAACACTTTCAAGGAATGCGTCAGGCACCGCATCCTCAATGTCCTGCTCATTTTCGCGGCCGCGATGATCGGAGGATCCTTTTTGATACGGGAACTCGCTCCGGGGGCGGAGGACCGGGTTTTGATAGACACCGGGCTGGCGCTGACCGAGATATTCGGCTTTCTCACGGTAGTCCTCAGCCTTTTCATTACTTCTTACGAAGAATTCGAGATGAGAAATATCTGGATTACCCTTACCAAACCGGTTTCCCGCGGGCTCTTCGCGGCCGGAAAATTCGCCGGTATCTGCCTGACGGTCACGGTGAACACTCTGCTGATGCTGTCTCTTCTCCTTTTGCTTGCCCGCATTAATTCCGCCGCGGTGAACACTTCCTTCATAGCCGCCTCGATTGGCATACTCCTTACTCTCTATGTCTCTGCCGGCTTCACCATGCTTTTCATGCTGACTTCCACAAATCTCACGACAGGCACTCTCTTCTCCGTGCTCTTCTACCTGATAGGGCATCTGACGCAAAATCTAAAAGGGCTTATAACGAGCCCCAAGACAGCTGTAGCCGTAAAATTCACCGCTTCGGTCTTTTATTATGTTCTCCCTGACTTCGCGGCCTTCAATTTCCGGGACCAGATCTATCTGAGCGGAGGCGTGTTCCATTATCCTTTGCTGCTTAAGGCTTCCGCGTATGGGGTTTTATACGCCCTGGCCTGCCTGCTGATAGCGGGGTTTGCCTTCTCCAAGAAAGAATTATGAAAAAGGCGTATCTGTTTTTAATATTGCCTGCCTTTGCCGCGATATTTGCACTCTCGTTCACGCGCGCCGACAGGGACTATGCTTCGCTTCATCCGCCTTATCCTTTCACAGAAACACTTTCAATGCCTTACTACGCGCACGCTTTTTCTTTTATGGGTTTCCGCGCTGCGGTATCCGACTTCCTCTGGATGGATATCGTGCAATATATCGGAGACCCCGAAAACGCTAAAACAAAGTACGCCGAACTTTATGCCAAGACCGAGAACCTCATTCACCTTGACCCGAATTTCACTTTTCCTTATCTTTCGGTATCCGGCATCTATATGTTCGAACTGAAAGACCCTGCCAGGGCGCTGGGCTTGATTGACAGGGGCATAGAAAAAAACCCGGATTACTGGGTCCTGCAATTGTACCGGGCCGCTTATGTTTATCAAATGAACTTTGACGCGAGCAACAAGCTCTCCGACCTTGAGAGAGCGGCCTTAAGGATTGAAAAAGCGGTCGACCTTAAGGGGCATCCTCCGATGCTCGAGCGCACACTCGGAAGTTTTTATCTGAAGCTGGCGGAGCTGTCTTCTTTGGGAAGAAAAAAACACTGGATGGGAAAAGCGGTAAGGCTCTGGGCAAAAATGTATGAATTCCCTTCCGAAGAACTTAACAGGAAATACGCGGAAAAACATTTAAGAAAGTACGGGCTGCTGAAAAATTAGTTTTTTAACCGGGGGAATATATGGGGAAAAACTGTTTATCGGTATTTCTGCTGGCATGCGCTTTAATAGTTTCCGGGCGCGCTGCTTCTATTAAAAGCGTTGAGCAGCTGACCACAGGCGGAGGCTATAGCGCCCCCTCCTGGTCTCCGGACGGCACAAAGTTCTTTGTCCAAAACAGCGTGACAGGCATTGTGCTCTATGATTCCGGCGGCAAGAATGGAAAAGCCCTGAAACCGGACGAAACAGTCCTGACAAAGCCCTCCTGGTCCCTGGACAGCAACAGCATTGCAACCGAAAACCTGAAGGACCAGTCAATAATACTTTTTGACCTGATTTCCGGCAAAGCGCGCACCCTGGAAGAGAGCAATACCTATACTAAGAACCTGCAGCCGATGACGCGCGTGTACGGACCCTGCTTCGCGCCTGACAATGACAATATTTTCTTTTTTTACTGGAGATTGAACCACGGCCAGACGGAATCATACCTCAGGCAATACACCCTCTCCGCCGGAGGTTGGGATAAAATCGCGGAAATGATACCGGACCGGAGAAATTACGGAAATATCGCGGTCTCGCCGAAAGGAGGAACGCTGGTTTTTATGAGAGACCTGCTGAAGGATGTTCACACTCTGTATGCGGTTGATACGGAGACCGGGAAAAAGAAGCTGCTCTTTGAAGAGCTCAAGGGCAAAACGCCGGTGTGGTCGCCGGACGGAAAATACATATATACGGGCGCGGAACTTTTAAACCCGGCGGAGAAGACCTGCGTGAAGACCTGCCCGGAAAGCGCCGGTTTTTCCTGGTCCGCTGACGGCAAAAAACTTTTTGGGGCGGAAAAAGAAAAGGAAGGCAGCCTGTTCATCTTTGATATTGAATCCGGAAAGAAACAGGACCTGCCCGTGTCCGGCTTTAAGGTTGCCGGGGTTTCTTTTACAGGTGACGGGAAAAAGGCGGTTTGCGTTGACGAAAAGGGCGGAAATCTGTTCCTTCTGGCTATAGAATAACCCGTATTAACCGGTCTAAATCTTCTGATAACACCAAACGAATCTTGCGCATCCCGCGGGCTCATTCCCTCCCCGCTCCCGCAGACTGTTATTCCCGGCGGCGCGCGTCAGCTTATGCCGCTTGACTGGTCAGTGACTATGTGATACTATACTCACATAGTAGCGCGGAAAAGCAAACGTCAGGAAGAAGGGGAATAAACATGGCAACTAGCGAAGTAACAAGAAAACTGTCTTTTCTGGACAGATACTTGACGGTATGGATTTTTGCGGCAATGGCGGCAGGGGTGCTGGCCGGATACTTTATTCCGGGCGTCGAAGGATTCGTAAACAGTTTTTCGGCCGGAACCACGAATATCCCGATTGCTGCCGGTCTTATTCTTATGATGTATCCGCCTTTTGCGAAAGTGAAATATGAGGAAATGGGCGATGTCTTCAGAAATAAAAAGGTGCTCGGATTGTCTCTCCTTCAAAACTGGCTGATAGGCCCTGCCCTAATGTTCATTCTTGCCATTGTTTTCTTAAGGGGTTATCCCGGGTATATGGCCGGCCTTATAATGATCGGCCTGGCGCGCTGCATAGCGATGGTTATAGTGTGGAACGAGCTGGCAAAAGGTGACACCGAATATGCCGCGGGGCTCGTTGCTTTCAACAGTGTTTTTCAGGTCCTCTTTTACAGCGTCTACGCCTGGGTTTTTATTACAGTGCTTCCGCCCTGCTTTGGGCTCAAAGGCGTGATGGTAAATGTAAGCATCGGCCAGATAGCAAAAAGCGTCTTTATCTACCTGGGCCTCCCTTTCCTGGCAGGCGCGTTGACGAGATTTGTCGTTTTAAAGTTTAAGAGTAAAGAATGGTACCATTCAAAATTCGTACCAGTAATCAGCCCGATTACGCTGATTGCCCTGCTCTTTACCATAGTTGTAATGTTTTCCCTCAAAGGAAATCTGATAATAAAACTCCCCCTGGATGTTCTAAGGATAGCCGTGCCGCTGCTTCTCTACTTTGTTTTGATGTTCCTGGTGAGTTTCTTTATGGGGAAGAAAATCGGCGCCGATTACTCCAAGACAACAACTCTGGCAATCGCGGTAGCCGTTGCGGTCTTTGGGCTTAACTCGGACGCCGCTTTTGCCGCGGTAATCGGGCCGCTTGTTGAAGTCCCGGTAATGATAGGATTGGTCAATGTGGCGTTCTTTTTCCGGAGAAAGTATTTTACAGACTTGATTTCAGGGTAACGTGAATTACTGGATTTCGAGGAGGCTTATATGACAAATGCTTGCGGCGGGAACGGAAAAGAAAGAGTGGTCTTTGCCTGTTCGGGCGCGGCGGATGTCGGGGAACTTGCCGATAAAGTGGCGAGAAAGATGCGGAGCGACGGCTTCGGGAAAATGTCCTGCCTGATTGGCGTAGGCGCGAAACTGGACAGTTTCCTGCAAACAGCCAGGAATTCGCATACCGTGGTTATTGACGGCTGTTCCGTGAATTGCGGGAAAAAAGCGGTTGAAGCGGCGGGCATTACCGGAACCTTCATAACGCTTACCGAGATGGGAATAGAAAAGGGGAAATCTCCCGTAACGGATGTTTTGGTGAACAAAACCGTTGAAGCCATAAAAAAGCAGTTTTAGCGGCAGCTTTGCCCCGGAGGACAGATGAACCTGCGCAAAACATTTGCGATTACAATAATGATTATTCTTGCTGCCGCAACAGGCTTTTCGATGAGCGCGAAACCGCCGGCGGAAACAAATGAAAAGAAGGATATAGGCGAAAAACCCAAAGTTACTTTTATTGAGCTGGGCTCAAAGAAGTGCATCCCCTGCAGAATGATGCAGAAAGTGATGGACGAAGTAGAAAAGGATTACGGCTCAAAAGTAAAGGTCGTCTTTTACGATGTCTGGACAGACGAAGGAAGACCGTTCGGAGAAAGATACAAAATAAAGCTTATTCCGACTCAGATCTTTTTTGATGAGAACGGCGTTGAATATTTACGGCACGAAGGTTTTTATCCAAAAGAAGAGGTCGACAAAGTCCTGCAGCAGGGCGGCGCGCGGAAATGATAATGGAACTTTTCACTTCTTTGAGCAAAGCTTTGACCCTTTCACCGGCCGCGGCCCTGTCCGCTTCATTTTCCTGGGGAATTCTAAGTATGCTATTAAGCCCCTGCCATTTGGCAAGCATTCCGCTGATCATTGGGTTCATCAGCGGGCAGGGCAATATCCGGGCAAATCGCGCTCTCGCTCTTTCAGCGGTGTTCGCGTCCGGCATTTTCGCCGCCATCGCGCTTATTGGCGTAATCACCGCGGCGGCAGGAAAAGTTCTCGGCGACACAGGCCGGTACGGCAACTATATTGTGGCTGCCGTGTTTTTGATAGTCGGACTCAATCTGCTGGATCTTATCCCGCTGCATTTTCCGGGGCAGCAAAAACTCGGAATAAAACAAAAAGGCTTACTTGGAGCTCTTCTGCTCGGCCTCATATTCGGAGTTGCCTTAGGTCCCTGCACCTTCGCTTTTATGGCCCCTGTCCTGGCGCTGGCCCTTAAAACCGCCTCAACAAATTTGTTAAATGCCGTAGGTCTTCTTCTTGCGTATGGCATCGGACATTGCGTGGTTTTAGTCCTGGCAGGAACATTTAGCGGAGCTGTTCAGCGTTATCTGGATTGGAATGAAAAGTCAAAAGGCGCTTTGCTTGTGAAAAAGATTTGCGGTGTTCTGGTAATACTGGGAGGTCTTTTCCTGGCCTTGCAATGATACGCGCTTTGGGGTTGTTGAATCTCTGCTCACTCTAATCACTCTAATCTCTTTTGGTAATCCGCGTAATCATCTTTAGAAGAAGAAGTATTTCATCCCCGCCTTTGCTTCCCAATTATTATCCCTGAAAGCCGGCGAGAGCCAGTTTACTTCAAAAGTTGTCGCGAAGTTCGCGTTCTCGAACATATATGTACAGAATCCGAATTTGAAACAGGTTGTTGATTCTTCGGAAAGGCTTGAAGGGAAGCCAGAAACTCCCGCCTGGATACCGCCAAGAAAAGGATTTTTTTCCAGCTGGTTTGCCACGGGAAAGAGCAATTGAGCCATAGCCGAATAGGGAATTATGGTTCTTGTTCCGTCATTGTGGTAGCCGCCGGAGAACGCGATGTTCCCGAACTCAAAACACCAGTAATCAAGCTCAAGATGCAGGAAACCGTATTTAAATCCAGACATCTGCCAGTTTCCCGTGTCAAATCTTTCGGTAAGCGACCCAGCGATTCCGAGTCCGAGATGGCCGCTTCTCTTGGCGCCCTCCTGCCTTGCAATGGCAAAATTCGTAAGCGCCAGCCCGCGATAGAATTCAGAATAGATTCCTCGGAGGGTTTTTTCTTTCACCGGCGCCGCGTCAGCCGGCGCCGCGGGTTTCTGCTCCTGCGCGGCAGCAAGCGCAGGGATAAGGAGCGCTGCAAAAAGAGCAGAAAGAACTGACCTTCTCATAACTCCTCCGCTTACTTCTTATCGAAGAATCTCTGCCTCAGGGTCTCGTACATTACAACTCCCGCCGAAACAGAAACATTGAGCGATGTTATCTCGCCTCTCATCGGAATGTTCACCATGAAATCGCACTTTTCCTTTATGCTTTTTCTCATTCCCTCGCCTTCGCTTCCGAGCACCAGCGCGATTGGCAGTTTGAGATCCGCGTTGAAATACGGCTTGCTGCCGTCAACTTCAACTCCTACTATCCAAACGCCGTACTCCTTCAAGTCGTTCAGTATGTTGTTTATGTTCACGACCCTTGCAATAGGCACGTACTCGGTCGCTCCGGTTGAAACCTTATCAACCGTTTGCGTTACATTGGCCGCATTGGATTTCGGGATTATTACTCCGTGCACTCCGGCTCCTTCCGCCGTTCGAAGCACCGCTCCGAGATTGTGCGGGTCCTGGACATTGTCCAGAACTATCAGAAACGGGTTTTCGTTCCTTTCCTTCGCGTAAGCCAGCATATCCTCTACCTGGATATAGTGTTTCGGGTAGGTCTCTATCATCACGCCGTCGTGCTCTTTGGAGTGAGTGATGCGGTTCATGGTCTTATAGGGCATGTACTGCAGGTTCAAACCCTTCTCTTTTGCCATCTGGAGGAAATCAACCAGCTCGCTCTCGAATTCCTTGGCAACAAGTATTTTTTTTACGCGTTTTTCCTCGAGCGAAACCAGGTGGAAACATTTATCCCTGCCCATCGTGACGAAATCCGGATTCATAGGAGCTCCTTTGGAACAAAAAGCAAATTCTGAATAGAACAAAAAGCAAATTCTAAATACTAAATTCTAATAAAAACCATAAATGCAAATTGCAAACAAAAGCAAACAATACAAACCGCAGGTTTCATTGTCTTGCACTTTTGCTTTTTAGAATTTAGTATTTAGTGCTTGCTTTTATTTCCTAAACACCATCTGCCCCGCCCTGCTGTCTTCAGCTACATAGCCGAGTTTGTCCAGCTTTACCCGAAGTTCGTCTGAGGCCTTAAAATCTTTCAAAGCGCGGGCCTTCTCTCTTTCCGCCGCAAGGGCAAGCGCCTCAACGGAAATTTTTTCAACTTCCAGCCGGAAACCCAGCGCCAGGCTCAAAGAGGCGAGTTTAGACGCCGCGAGTTTCAGGCTTTCCCGGTTCTGCGCGTTCAGCGTAAAATCCTTTTTCTTTATCGCGTTCTTTATTTCCGACGCGAAAGAGAAAAGAGAGGCAATGCCAGCAGCCGTGTTAAAATCATCTTCCATAGCGGCGGTAAAAGCTTCTTCCATAGCTTTCCCTTTTTCAAGAAGCACCGCATCCGGCGCGCCTCCTTCAACCGCAGGTTTTTCAAGCGCGCAGGCCGCGCGCGCCAGCGTATACCGCAATTCATTGTAACCTGCGACCGCGCTTGCCACATTCTCGTCTGTCCAGTCAAGCGGGCTTCTGTAATGCGCCGAGAGCAGGAAGAACCTTATGACTCCGGCATTCATGGTTTTCATAATATCCCGCGCCATCAGGGAGTTATTGAGGGATTTGCTCATTTTCTGGCCGCGTATATTCAAATGCCCGTTGTGCAGCCAGTATTTCGCGAACTTTTCCGTGCTCCCATAGGCGGCTTCCGCCTGGGCAAGCTCGTTCTCGTGGTGCGGGAAGACCAGATCTATGCCGCCCGCGTGAATGTCGAACGGAAGGCCGAGATACTTGGCGGACATCACGCAGCATTCCGTGTGCCAGCCCGGACGACCTTTCCCCCACGGTGAATCCCAGGAAATCCCTTCATTCTTGTCCTTTTTCCATAGAGCAAAATCAAGCGGGCTCTTTTTCTGCTCGTTTACGTCAATCCTCGCGCCTGCCTCGAGTTCTTCTATTTTTTTATGGGATAATTTTCCGTACCCAAAGGCCTTTGCCTTTTCAATCGAAAAGTACACATCCCCGTCCAGTTCGTAGGCAAACCCTTTGCCGATAAGGACGCTTATCAGATCCTGCATTTCCTTAATATGCTCGGTAGCCTTCGGATTTACATCCGCCTTTCTTACCCCGAGCTTCTCAAGGTCCTCAAAATAATAGGAGGTGAATTTCTCCGCTACTTCTCCCGGAGTTACTCCTTCGGCCGAGGCCTTCTTTATTATCTTGTCGTCGACATCCGTAATATTCTGAACCAGCTTCACCTTGAATCCCTTCCATTCCAGGTAGCGCCTGATAGCGTCAATAACAATGAAGTTCCTGGCATTGCCCACGTGAAAATAGTTATAAACCGTCGGCCCGCAGTTGTAGATGCTTATCTCGCCCGGACGTACCGGAATAAATTCTTCCTTCCTGGAAGTGAGCGTGTTGTAGATTCTTTGCGCCATTTACTTTTCCTTCCGCGAAAGAAGCGCAAACTCATTCCCGCCGTAAATAAGCGGCGGAAGCAGCAGCGCGATAAAGACAAGGTCCCGTATAATCGTGCCGGCGCCGATGCTCTCTTCAAGGAAACCGAAACAGCCGCAGTCATGAACCAGCCCAAAGGAAAGGTCGTAAACCATCCCGAAAATAAATCCGGCAAGCGTGACCGCCAGGATAAGCGCGGCGCTGCGCGAGAAAATATTGAGAACTAGAAGGAACCCGCAGATAAATTCCACCCAGGGAAGCGCGACTGCTATCACAGGCAATAGCAGTTCCGGAATAATCTTGTATTCCGCTGCCTTGGCGGCAAAAACCGCCGGATAAAGCAGCTTGTCGTAGCTGGCGGCCGCAAAAACAACACCCATAATGATCCGGAGCGCCGTGAGCAGATATTTTGAACTCAAAAACCTGTTCAACTCTTTACGTTTCATTTGCTCACCTTCACGCCTTCCATCGGATAAGCTTTTGCTTCCCATTCCGCCCAGCCGCCTTCAAAGATATAAATCTTTTTATAACCCTTATCAAGCAGTTCACCTGCCACTATCTCCGAAAGCCTGCATTCGAGGCTGCTGCAGTACACCACAAGTTCATCTCCGGTGGCCGCAACCTCTTTAAAAGCAGGAAGCTGTTTATTAAAGAAGCTTGCAGACAGGGTATACGCCCCCTTAATGTGCGCTTCTATATATTTATACTGCGGCCTGGCATCCACGAATTTATACCTGCCGGAATCGTAATATTCCCTGGCTTTTCCAAGCGTCAGCCGGGGAATATCTTTAAGCTTTTCCGCCGGCGGGATAGGGGCTACAAGGCTGGAAAGGTCGGCAATAGTTTCACCTTCGCCGGAAGAAGCAATGGTAACGGTTGAAGAAGCGCTTTCGGCAGTACTGGCGGAAACAGGTTTTGCGGCGCAATCCCCGGCTTTTGACTTAAGCCTGGGGCCGCCGTTCTTTTCAACTGTTTTAACTATCGTAATAATCTTTTCAGGAGCGGGTTTTATGCTTATCCCATAAGGATTGGCAATATTAAAGAGCATCCCGGCCGTAAATACCAGGGAAGCTATTACCGCGGAAATACCGGCGGTCTTTAGGATGGTTACGAGGCGTTCCATAGGTATAATATACTAAAAAAGCGCAGGGATAACAACATTAATAGAAGTTCAAAAATTCAAAAGTTTATAAGGTTCTTAACGTTCTTAACATTTATAATCAACAGCTTCGCTGTGTCTTGTTCTGTAAGGTAAGATATTATTCATGCCGTGCTACGTCCGGCATAGAGAATAACGTTCTTAACGTAAATACTGGAAATTATTCGCGGATTTCGGAGACGGTTCCTCCGCTTGTTGTGAGAATCCTGGGGGATTTGACGAAACGCCCTCCGGAAAAAGCAATGGAACCGTTCAGGCCGCCGTAGCCGTTCAAGGAAACAAGGAAATTCTCCATTCCTTCTCTTGATTTTACGCCCTTGCCGATTCCGGAAAGAATAATAGAAGCGGCTTCATAGCCGAAACTTGCCAGTTCTTCCGGTTCCTCAAAGTATATAGAACGGTAAAGCGATGCAAATCCGGAAACTGCCGGATCTTCGCTTCCTGCAAAAAACGCAGCCGTAAAAGCCGCTCCTTCCAGCCTGGCCGAAGGCTGGAGCAGCAATTTCTCATCAAACCACTTGCTCGTTCCGAGACAGGTTGACTTCAGGTCAAAAAACGCGAGATGGGAAATTATATTGTCTGAATCTGCCGTGTCCTGCGGGATATAGAAAGCCTCCACGCCCAGCTTGTTTCCCTGGGGTATGACCGAAACGCGGAAGGGAAAAGATATTTCAGCGACCGTTTCTCCGGACAAGTTTACTATCCTCGCGGACGCTTTGAAAGCCCCCGGGGTCAGCGGTATTATGCTTCCGGTGACCGCGTAGTCCGCCTGGAATTCGGCGCAAGCGCCGGCCAGCTCCCCCTCCATATCCGATTTCGAAGTTTTCAGAAATGCGTAAACCTTTGCCATTTCTATCATTTCAATGTCGCGGAATTTCGCAAGGCCGAAACTGAGTTTCCTCGCGAAAAAGGAACCCCTGTCGGATTCCTCCCGGAGCTCCCTGCCTCCGGCGCCGGTATTCGTGAAATTAAGGACTATAACGCGGGTTACGGTTTTGCTCTGTGGAATAAAAGCCCTAACATGAGCAATAAACCTGGCCGCCACCGCGTCAAGATTGAGTTTATCAGTATCGGTCAGCTCTTTTACCACATGCGGATCCATGCCGCCCAGAGCGAGCATCTGTTCCTTCAGGTCGTACTGGCCGGAAACCGTCAAGACTTCTTTCTCAACGCTTCCGCCCGCCTCAAGAACTCCTTCCGTAAATCCTGCCGCGGCACGGCTCGAAAAGAGAGAATCATTTCTTATAACGGCTAACTTCTTCCTGCCGAGGGACTTGACCGCGTACCGGCCGAGCCGCCGTCCTTCATCCTCCGGAGCAAGATTATTCCTGAAAAAATACCTGTTCCCGGGAATATCATCCGGGAAAAGCACGGTCGGGGAAACCAGTGGAAGTTTCAGCGAGTTCGCGCCGGAAATATAATCAGGCAGTCCGTCCGTGGTTACCGGGCCTATTGCAGCAAGTACCTGTGTTTCATACGCGGCAGCTGCAAGCCTGCCCCCGGCAGAAGCTCCCGCAGCGGAGGTGTCTAATTCCAGGATGGAGATATTCGAGCCGTGCGTGTCATTGAACATCTTAAGCGCGGCGCAAATACCCTTTTTCATTTTTTCCCCGAGGTCAGCGTTCTCCCCGGAAAGCGGCCCAAGGAAAGCGATCTTTGCGTCACGCGCAGCTATCGCGGCAGGAGCCGTGTCCAAAGCGGGCGCGCCGGCAAATGCGGGAAGAAAACAGCAGAGCGCGGCAGCGGAAGAAAGCAGTATGTTCATTTTGTTCGCAGGCATAGAGTTTTAGGCGTCCTAGGCGTTCCAGTTCTGTTCTTCAAAATCTAATCCCGGCACCGTAATATTAATTATACCCCGGGTTGGCCATTTTTCAACTTCGTTCTCGCCGCGGTAAACGGCAAGGGCTATATTTATATCGGCCTTAGCCCCGGCTTCTATTGAAGCGTAAGGAACCGCTGCTTCAATAATCCTGAGAGCCGCCGCTTTTACCGGCGCTCCCTCTGCCGGGATCCAATCCTGAGTTGTTTCCGCCTGCTTAAATAGGGCCGCCGAGAGCGCCCCGCCGGGAAGCGCTGACAGTTTAAGGCGGAAAGCTCCCCTGTTTATAAAAGTGTATTCAAAGACAAGCCCCTGCATGCTTTCACCGACAGGATCAATATTTAAGTCCAGCCGGAGGAACAGATTTGAGCGGTCAAACCCGAAATACAGGTTCTTTACTATACTCTCAGCCCTGTGTATGGCGCTGCTGGCCTTGGCCGCCTCATAGATGCAGGAGTCGGCCCATTCGTAAAAATTAGATATCTTGCCGTCTATAACGGGTTTAATGAAGGCAGTAGGCGTAAGCTGGGTGAGCACGGTCTTTCCGGTGGAAAGTATCGGTGAAAGCAGCTTCGCCGGAACTTCTTTCCAGGCGAGTTCGTAAACTTTTTTGAGATGCCCGCGAAAGAGCATGTCAAACTCCTCGTCCTGAGCGGATGAATGATCGTCGCCGTACCACCAGCACCAGTCGCTTCCTTCGGCAATATATATCTCTTCCATTATTTCGGCGTAAAGCGCAGGGTTCTTTTCCCTTATATCATTCCAGCCCGCGGCATCGTTCCTTGTTTCCTTCAGGTACTTCCAGGCCTTCTTGTCTTCATCGTGTCCTATCCAGATATAAAAATCGTGATTTATCCAGGAGCCGGGAAAAAGCTTCGGAAGCTCAGGGATTTCCGGAAAGGCATCCAGGTACTCGCCGACCTTCACGCATTTGATATCATTCTCGGCCGACAGCCGCGTGTAAAGCCTCCTGAAAAAACCGAGCGCGTTATTCTTGTAATACTCCCACGCGTTCTCGCCGTCAAGCACAACAGTGACCAGCGGGTCTTTCATGTTTGTTGAGGCCCCTATGGCTTTTAACCTTGAAACGAAATCATTTACCGCCGACTCTTCGTCCCACTTTGAGTAGACAAAACCAATCAGGTCCGCGAGTTCCTTGTCTCGGAATATTATCTTGAGCTCCTTCCCTCCCCTGTTTATCTTCCAGGGACGGTAGAGTACGTTCTCTTTTTTATCAAAAGAACCGAGCGACTTGAAAAGTATTTCCTCGTCTGACGCTATCCATGAAATACCTTCGCCCGCCACAATTGGAACAATCGCCTCTGAAACGCTTCCTTCGGCCGGCCACATCCCGCGCGGCTTAAAACCGAATTTTTCTTCGAAATAAGCGACAGCCCTGGCTACCTGCTCTTTAGCGTCCTCCGGCCGGGTGAACCTGAAGTCCTGCCTGTTGTCCGGCATCGCGGTCAGCGCTATTTCGGTGTCTATCAGAAGCGGCAGTATGGGATGGTAGAATGGCGTGGTGGTAAGCTCTATGCGCCCGGCGTCTGCAGCCTCCCTGTATTTAGGGATTATTGCCCGCATCATTGATATATGGCGGGCCAGGACGAACGCCTTGTCTTCCTCTGTAAATTTCCTGCCCTTTGCAATGAGAGTTTTAATACCGGTATCTTCTCCGGCTGTGAGCGGGTCTATCCAGCAAAGGTTGAACCAGACCTGCAGGTCCAGGTATTCCTGGATTGAAAAAGTGCGGGAAAGGTCCTCCAGTTCAGCAGGAGAAACATAGCGCCCGCGCTTTTCAAGCAACTCGCGGTATCTGGGATGAACATTTATCATGTTGTCCCACTGTGCCATGAAGAAATTCCAGAGGATGAACATCTTTTCTTCCCGGTCAAGCGCGGCAGCCGGTTTTTGCGTCAGCTCAAAAAGCGTGTCAATTACTCCGGAATTGTAGTCTTCTATCTGGGAAAGCAGAGAGGGAACGAGGTTAAAGGTCTGCCGGATTTTCGGGAATTCGTCAAGCAGGCGGATCATATAGAGGTAGTCTTTCACACCGTGCAGGCGAACCCACGGCATCAGCAGTTTATTTTTTGCGCGGTCCTTATAGTATGGCTGGTGCATATGCCACACAAAGGCAAGGTGTATCATACGCCCTACTGGACGAACTGTTTGGCCGTATAGGCCCAGGCGGAATCCGGATACTTATCTACAACGGCTTTGTATTTCGCCGCCGCCTCGGGAAGCTTTCCCGCTAAGCGGAGATTCCTTGCCTGGTTTAGCAGGACTTCCCCGGCCCCGAAATAATTCGGCATCTTTTTCAGAAGCTCGTCGTAAACAGAAACTGCCTTTGTAAAATCCTGTTTGGCTTCCAGCGCGTAAGCGTAAGACATATAGGCCGCCGGCAGAATGCTCTCAGGCAGGTAGGAATTTACGGCGTCCCCGTAAGCTTTCAGGCCGCCTTCAAGATCGCCCTTCTGTTCATAGCACTGGCCCAGGTAATAGTTCACCGCGCCGAGCATTGAGCTTGAGGGATAATCACGCGCCGTGGTCTTCAGGTTCTGTATTGCAGTATCAATATCTTTGTTCGCCATCTTCACTTTCGCCGTGCCTATCGCCTTGTACACCTGGGTATCAACATTGCTCTTGTAAGCGGTGTAGCCCCAGACTACAAGCGCGACGAGCAGGACCCCGATGCCCCAGTTCAGCGACTTGTTCAATTTTACCGGATCCCTGAAGAAATCGATTATGTGGTGTATAAAAGATTTGAACTCGTCCTGTTTCAGAGATTCTTTAAAATGCCTTTTTTCCTTGTCCATTTTTTCTCCTCTTACGCCAAACCGGCTGTTCTTTTTACGAATTTCTCGGAATTTACGAATAAGTTTTCCGCCTGCTTTCTGCTTAAGCCCGCGCCCATCGCGACCTTAAGCCCGAAATCCCTGCCGACAATGTCCGCGGGTATATGCGCGTCGGTGTTTAATACCATAGGCGCGCCGCATTCCAGCGCGAGCTTCGCGACATAGCCGTTGGTCAGCGAGTGCCCCTTTCTCGTGGTTATTTCTATGAGCACATTATTTTTCTTTGCAAGCGCCATCTCGGCTTTTGAAATACATCCGGGATGGGCCAGTATGTCAACCTTCGCCCGTATCGCCGCGAGGTTCGTTCCCTTCTTTACGGGTTCCGTTATGGTTTCACCGTGCACAACAACAACCCTGGCGCCCAGGCTCCGGGCTTTCGCGGCAAGCCCGCCTATCAAAGAGGGGTCTACGTGGGTTATTTCAATACCCGGCAGGACCTTAAGTTTTGAAGTCCTGTTGAAATCCGCGGCCGCCCGGGAAACATTCCTGATAATATCCTCAAGGTTGGAACTGTCGGCATGGTCTGTTATCGCCAGATACCTGTACCCGGCGCGCTCGCACCTTCTGGCAAGCTCGGAGGGAAGCAGTTCCCCGTCGCTGAATATGCTATGCGTGTGAAGACTTATCAACAATACTCCTTAAAGCAGGTTGATTACGCTGATTACGAAAACAGATTACGCAGATTAGAGAATTAGCGCCAAGTATAGGCGTTAATCCGCGTAATCAAAAAAGGCTTTCATATGCCTGCCCAATATTTTACATTGTTATTGGGCGCTTTTCAAGCCATTTTGCCCGGGAAGCCGGCAGGTTTACTTCAAGTTCCTTCTTATTATTGAAATGAAAGCGTTTACGGCTGTTTTGGTGCCGGCTGCATCTGAACCGCCGACTATTATTCCGTCTCTTGCCGAGGACCTTACATCATAGAACGCGGAATTCACGGCATCCACCATGCAGACCACGCCGCGCCTTTCCCCAGGGTACCCCGCTGTTACATTTTCCAGAACTTTGTCATAGACAAAAGTGTCCGGCGCTCCCAGGTGCCTTATGGCGGGATTGGTATCTTCGCTCCCGACAAAGATAAGACTCTTGTCAGTGTCACACGGTTCATTATTGAAGGTATCCACGAGATACCAGTCGGATTTGTCAATTTTCGGTTTTTTAATAGGTATCCCGAAGGTTTGGATCTTTACCTCGTGCGAAGTTTTTAGCGTCTTAACCTCGGCGGCGGAATAGATTGAAACTTTCACCCCGTATTTCTGCAGTTCAGAACGGATGTCTCCGGCAAGCAGCTGCTCGGCGGAATTCCCGTAAACTATTCCGACCGGGTGCTTGACGAAACCTTTAATGGAAGGTTCCCACATCGAAACCCAGCACATATCCTTAAGCGGGCGCATGAGGAATATTTTCGCCTGCGCTGGTTTGACTTCGCAGGGAATCCCGTTCGAGGCAATTTCCTTCGCGGTCATTTTAAAGCTTATCTTGCTCCTGAGGGCTTCCGGATTTTTTGCCTGCGCTGGGCCTTTGTCGGCCTTCACCATAAGGTCCGGCGCCTCTCCGGTAACGTCAATTACCGCGTAGTCGCCGTCCGCGAGATTTCCAACCTTAATCGAGATCTTGCGCGAATATTCCTGCTCAAGGTTGCAGGCAGCGGCGAGCGTGTAGCCGTCGCCGGAAAGCGTGCCCGAATACATGTCATAATAATCGTCAAGACCGGAAACGGAAACACTCTTGTCAATGTTCCAGCCGTCAATTATTTTCTTGAAATACCTTGAGAGGCCCCTTGTCAGCCCTTCATCAGGGCTGTCTGTCATGGGGAAATATGAGACGATGACATTCCTCTTCTTGTTTATGAACCCAAGCGCGATTTCCCTGCCGCCGAGGTCGCCTTTAAGGAATACTTCATTCCCGGCGGACGGCTCGTAATAAAAGCCTAACTTTGCATCCTGAAGCTTGCCGGCTCCGGGCAGGGTCAATTTCACGGGTTTCGGAAAATCCATCTGATAGGAGTTCTGGCAGACAATCTTGTAACCGGCGAGTTCAGCCAACTCCTTTACCGGAAATACTTCCCCGGGCTTTGCCGAGTACCTGCGCGGCTCGTTTACATACGAGAAGCCGGCGGCGTTCATTATCATAAGTTTTCCGCCGTTATTTACGAAATCAAGGATTCTTAAAACATCTGTCTTCGAAATATGCTCGGCGGTATCCCCGAGCACTATAAGTTTATACACGGAAAGGTCCTTTACCTCCGATAGGCGGAGGAAATCGGCATTAAGTCCGGTTGAACGCAGCACCCGCATCGCCGCTATCTCAAAATTATTATTGTTAACGCCGAATCCCTTCAGAAAGAAGCTCTCTTCGACAGTCGGTACCAGCACTTTCGGCTCAGGCGGTTTTGCCGGCAGGAAAAGATGCGCTATACGGTAAAGCGTTTTGTTGGCGGCTGACGCGTAAATAGCGCCCCTCTCAAGCCGGACCGGCGGTCCGTCAAAAGCCGTCTTTTCAAAGAAGCAGATCTGCCCTGTCCAGTGCTTGATATTGAACTTCGGCCCCTGGTCCTTTATGTAATCAGTCTGGTGGAACACGTGCTGTATGCCGTCGTCGTACCATTCATTCCAGAAAGCCTTCATCCCGCAGAAAACGCCGGTAATAAGTTTGTTGTAAACTATCTTTACTTCGTCCTTTCCAATATACTGTTTCGGCCCCGGCGCGTGGTCAGCCTGCTTTCTCCCGTCAAGGTACGCGTCCTCGCAGGGAAGAAGATACCCGCCGGTCATCGCGCTCTTCTTAAAATAGCGGGAGACCGAAGCGGAAACCCGCGGGGTGTACCAGCCAAACTGGTCAAGAGATTCGCCCGGCTGCCAGGATTGCGAGCCGAAATCCCCCTTCGCGCCTTCGGTGATGTGATTCTGGTCCATTTTGTGTATGAGATTGACGTCAAACTTCAGCATTTCACCCTGCGTCCAGGACCTGAACTTCCGGAAGTTCGTGTATTCCGGCGTGTACTGCCAGAAGTCCCTGCTCGCGGCCGTGGTATTTTCCTGCGTCGGCGCGGCGATCTCTTCGAAGGAGGCGTAGGTTCTGTGCCACTCCGCGTTCAGTTTCTCTATCGTCTTATATTGGATTCTTAAGTATTCCTGAAACTGCACGAGAGACTGATCGTCGTAGCCGCAATCCTCGGGATGCCACAATTCTTCAAATATATAGTAGTAGGCCATCGCGGGATGCAGGTAGAGCTGGTTGTAGAGCATCGTGTAGGTCTCTTTCTGTATCTCTTTGTCCAGCGCCGAATTGAGCGGCGGTTTTATGAAATACCTGTTCGCTCTGCCCCTTGAGTCCACCGAGGGCGTGCCCTCTCCGGCAACTTTGCGCGGGACAAAGGAGAAAGCGTTGCCCATATAGAGCGTGGTGAGGTAACCCCACGAATACATCATGTTCATCGTGTCTATGACAGACCAGGGGTAATCTTCCTCAAGAGAAAGCCTCTCCCAGTCCGGGTTGAAGAAGTGGCTGGAGTTTTGCATGTTGGGAATCACCAGCAGGCAGTTTGTCAGGCAGTAATAAGTGAACTGGTCCGAAATATACGGGTGGTAATTATACTGCGTCTTGAGCTGAAAGTAAGGCTTGCCGTTGAGCGAGACAAAATTGCCTTCGTTCTTCAGCACCGGCGGCTCGCCATCTATAAAGGTGACCTTCCTTATCTTCTTGGATTTTTCACTGATGATCTTCCATTCCCATTCAAGCATCTTGTTCTTGTCTTCCGCGGGAAGGACTATCAGGTAGTTGAGCGTCCAGGCCGAGCCAATGTCACAGTCCCTGTAAATTCCCGATGCTTCTCGCAGATCCGCGAATAGCCTAAGGTCCAGCTTACCGTCCGTCACCACAACATTTCGTATCTCGTGGCGGTCAACTTTTGTTTCTCCGGGCTTCACGTTCTTTTCCCTTACTTTCCCCTGGACTTCTATGCTGAAAGCCGTTCTTCCGGCATAATTCGCGTAGCCGACCCCGGCAATCATATTGTACGTGCCGTTCGGGACATCAACGATGAACTCCGCGGAAAGGTCATCGTCAAGGTACATCGCGCCGCGCCGTTCTTCAACGTCCTTTTGATAAAGGTCGTTCATGAAGTAATGATAAGTCCTCGCGCGGGTAACATAGCCGCGTTCCAGCGAAGTCTTCAGGTCTATGTATTTGTCAAAAAATGCGACGTAATCGTTTCCCATCCAGTACGAAGTAAAAAGATCCTTGTCGTACTGCTGATACCAGTAGGAACGCCTGACATCGTTCGATCTCCAGCCCGGGATGTCCCTGTCTTTCGGCATCGGCTGGAAACTAAAATCGCTGATCTGCGCGTCATTCAAAGGAATATCGGAACCCTGGTAAACGGTGTTCACCGGGGAATATTTCCAGCCGTAGCCTTTTTCCTTTGAATAATTCGAGTATTCGCTTACCGGCGTGAACCCGTCAGGATTTTCCTTGGTCACAGGCCCGAAGCTGAAAAGATAGGTCCTTGCCGAAGTATCCCTCGCCTTGACGACCGCGCCGGAGAGTTTCACGCTCTTTATCAGCACCTTGCCCTTGGTGTCCTTTGTGCCGCGAATGGTGAAACCGGCCTTGAACTCGTCGCAGTCGGTCCTGTATGAAGGTATTTTCTGGCTCGTGCCCCAGTAGCCGTCTTGAGGCGTTCTCTGCAGGTACCACGCGAAGGCCTCGGATTTCTCGAGGCGCAAGAAACTGATGCCCTGCCCCGCTGTCCTAGCGTACCCGCCGCTCATCGTCTCGGTCTTTCCGTCCTTTAAAAATTTTGAGTCGCAGTAATTAAGTTTTGGATTAAAATTCTGCCTGAAGGTCCCTGTGAGTTTCTTTCCCGCTTTGTCATTGGCAAAAACCACGTCAATAGAAACATCCCCCGATTTCATGCTCTCCGGCGGAATCTCGAACTCAACATCAAAAGCCGCTTCGCTGGTGGTCCAGGTTTTAAGCGTCAGCGTGTATTCCTGCGCCCCGTTAATGTCCAGAGAGATACCCTGCTCGGTGAAGGCTTCCTTCGGAATGCTCGTCTCATAGGCGGAATAATCCGGTTTTGACACGGAAATGTCTAAGGTTTCCCACGCGGCAAAAAGGCCGGCGCCTGAAAAAAGCGCCGCCAAGAATAATACAATAAATTTCCTGCTCAACATTCTGCCTCCGCCTGCTATTTTTTGCTGACGCTAATTCTGAATCCCTTCACCTGCGAAGGGACAAAACTTCCCGCGTTAAAGGTGCCGTTCTTGCAGGCAACCGGCTCGTCATCCAGCGTCCTGACGGAAAGGCTGTCCCCGCCCGTATCTATATTTACATAAGCGCCGTCCGGAGCCGCGGCCCCGATAAGGAGCAGGTAAGTCCCGCTCCCGGTGTTATAGAGAGTGCCGTGAACATCGGAAGAACTGATGCTGAAACGCCTGTCCGAGGGCACAAAATCCTGCTCCGTTAAAGCCCCCGCGGGCGGTATGCTTTTGCAGAGTTTCCACCAGTTAAGATGCCCCTTGCCCGCGGCCGGCCACAATATTACCGGCGTGTCGGCGTACATCGCCCCGCACGCGCCGAGACTGCCAGACAGCGTGTCGGTCACGGGAGCCAACCCCGCTCCTATTCCGTATCTTTTGTTGCTCGATCTCGGATACTTGTTTAAATCTTTGAACGCGCAGAGATCAAACTCCGCGAAGGCAAGTTCGGTCGGATTAAAATCCCCCGGTTCTCCGATAAGAAACCCCTTGGCCCCGACAATTTTCCGGAGCGCTTTCATGCAGAGCGCGAAGGGCGCGGCGTTCACCAGGTCTGCCCCGTCGTGTTTGAAAGAGACCTTCTCGCCAAGCACGGTAAACTCGCCCTGCGGAAGCTTGTTGCTGAAAAAATTCACGCCATTCACAAATATTCCGTCCTGGTCCTGCTTCAGATATTGCTTAAACCAGGAATCGTCCCCCGCCATTTCCTTAAGGTCCTTGATATCAATGGATACGCCCACCCTCATTCCTTCGGCGTGGGCCGCCTCAACCAGCTTTGCGAGCATAGGGGATCTCCAGCCGGCCCCGAGTATCAGGACATTGCAGCCTTCCGCGGACATCGCCGCGATATCAGGCACTGCAGGCAGCCGGTCCTTCGCGAAGTAAACCCTGGCTCCGATGAGGACATTCCTGTCGTCGGCAGGAGCGTCAAGCCTCGACGACCTCTTTCTTGATCCAGACGCAAAAGTCAGAGAATTTTTATAGATGAACGGCTCGCTCTCGTTGAAGCCCTTTGCCTCTCCTTCATATAGATTCCAACCCGTTGAGAAACAGGGGTCCCCTCTCATAGAGCCCTCCCAGGTAGGGACCGGGGACATTCCCGAGTTGGGTCGTATTAGGGCGAAAGACCCGAAATCCGTCTTGGTGCCGGCAACAGAAAGCGCATTTTCAAGGGCGAATTCCGTGAAAGATGCCGCGGGCGCGCCCGGCAGGTGCGTCAGGTCATAGGACGCGGCCACAAAGAGCAGCGGCTTGTCCGTAACTATGGGTTTTGCATCCTTCTTCAGATCAATATCCAGGGGAACGTGCTTGTAACCCTGGATCACCGATTGCCACTGGTTCATCTTGTAATACTGATTCTCGTCCGGGAACGCGTAGCCGAAACTGAATTGCTTTGTCCGGTTCGGGTTCGGCTCTTTGTAGAGCATATCGTCAAGGTTAACGGACATTGAAGCCCAGTCCAGCGCGTAAGTTTCGTTCGCCGGCAGCTCAAGCGATATTGCTGTTATTATAAGTCCGGAATCAAATACCCTTACCCGCTGGCGGGCTATCCAGGGAACATCCTGCATCCTGTTCTCATATAGCTTCGGGCGGCATTCCGTCTCAAAGATTAATTCATCTGCTGCTTCTTTGATAACCTTTAGCTTTGCGTTCCTGTCCGCGCTCGCGTAGGCGATGCCCCACTCCCCGGAATAATAGGCCATCCTGCTCGTTGAAACCGACAGAGCCGGAATGGTATCGAGAGATTTCCACGCGAAAGTGGAGTTTATCCTCTGCCAGGAGGTCCTTCTTAACTTCGGGAAGCCGCGGTCCCACCAGCCGAGAGCGGACAAACCGCGCTGCTCGACAGAGGAGAGTTCTCCGCCGCGTTCAGTATCCCATGTGTAGCGGAAATTATTTCCCGTGACTATTACTTTGCTCCCGGCGTATTCTATCTGCATCGCTTTCAATTCCGCGGGCTTCACGAGGAGCGCGGCCGCGAAGACGCCTATGAAAAGGAGCGCGGTTTTCTTCCCTTTGAAAGCCCTTTTCTTGAGGAAGTCGGCAAAGGCGGTGGAGCGCCTTACGAATATTTCAGCCGCAAATAATATCAGGGCCAGCACCAGCCAGAGCACGGGGTCAACCTCAAAATGAGTAACGGCTTTGCCGCCGGCGCACAGCTTCCCTGCCTCGGGCTTGAAAACGCCGCCGGTGTACTCGCTCAGGTTCTTCAGGGTTTCAATTCCCTTTTCCGGCGCGTCAAACTCAGCCGCGAAAGACCTTGTCCAGGAAAACACCCTTGTCGCCTTGCCTGTTGACACAAAGAGCGCGGAATCGCATTTTTTCAAATCAGTAAGCACGGCCGGTCCGGACTTTATATCGGCCGCTTCGGTCTTCCCGTCAACGCGCCTGTAAACTTTCTGGTCCGGCTGAGACTCAATAATGGTAAACACCGGATAACCCTCCGCGAATTTCATCTCCGGATTTATCAGCTGGTACGGGGGTAAAAGATCGGACGCGACAAGCTGGACCCAAAACTTCTCAAACCCCGCGGAGTCCTGCTCTATCCAGTTTGAAATCCAGGCCGAGGAAACCGAAGACATAAATGCCGCCGCCTGCCCGCGCCCGTAGCGCATCCTGGCAAGCAGAGGTTCCTGTTTATTTGAAATTGTAAGCGGAGTCCACGCGTGCTGGCGTGTCCCGGCGCGGTTGTAGCCGGAGAGTTTCGGCATCGCGGAAATATCTAGACCGAGCAGAGCGGGGTCCTCGTCTTTTTTGTTGGCCGAGAGCGCGGTCTCTACTATGAGTTTGTCCTGGAAATTCTTGGCGTCCTGCATAACGATTGACGGTATCTCTTTCACCGATTTAACGTGATAAAACCTGCCTTTTCCGGCATAGGCCAGAGTATTCAGCAGTTTCTCGTTAGCGTTAAGGCCCACGGCTACCGCTGAAAGGGTCATGTTATTCTTTTCAATGGAGGAAAGGAGGAGGCCGTAATCAGGGCTTTCAGTCTCTTTTCCGTCAGAGATGATTACGAGGTGTTTGTAGGCCACATCCGCTTCCTTGAGAATCCGCATTGCCTCGCTTAAGGCTCCGTAAATGTTTGTCATGCCGAGCGCGCCCATCCTCGCTATTTCATACTTCAGCGGGTCAATGTCAGAAACTTTGGTAAGCGGGATAATATTATGATAATCGGAGTCAAAGGAGACCAGCGCGAGCATATCCTTCTTGCTGAGATTTTCAACCGCGGCGATGGCTATTTCTTTCGCAATGTCAATTTTGCCGACCGAAGCGGAAACGCCTTCATTCATAGACCACGAGTTGTCAAATACAATGCCCACCGCGAACGGCGGATATTCTTTCTTGGGACGAAGCAGAACCGGAAAAACCGGCTCAAGCGATGTGCCGAGATAGCCTCCGGCGCCGTAGGAGTTGACTCCTCCCGTGAAGAGAATTGAGCCGCCGTCAGAAACATACTTTTCAAGCGCGTCCAGCTGGTCCGCTTTGAATGCCTTGGCTGGAACATTATCAAGCACCACGCAGTCGCAGGCAAACTGCGCGGGAAGGCTGTCGGGAGCCAAAACCTTGACAGTCATCTTATTTGCTTCCAGCGTCGCCTTAAGCGGGTGCTGGGAAGGCGGAATCCTGGAGATTATAAGGATGCGCGGCGCGAGCGGTGTATATATGAAGGCCGAGGCCGTGTTGTTCCAGCCGTATTTATCGGGGTCAAACTTCGCCCTCGCTTCCACGCGGTGCATCCCCGTCTTGCTGAAACTTACCGGCAGGCTTGCGGAAGTAAGCCCCGGCGAGAGTTTTACCTTTTTGCTGCTTATCTCGTCCCCGTCCGCGAAAAGCGTCAGCTCGCAGAGCGTCGGTTCGGTGCATCGGAGCCCCACTTCCACCGGCGTGGGCAGGTTTTGCCAGGAAACAGGCGGCGTTATTATTCCGGTGACCGCGCCTTCATTTTTAACACGCGGAAGCGGGTAAGAGTAGACCTTAACGCCTTCCTTCTGGAACTTCGGCACAAGAGTAAGGGGATCAGCAGCGGTGAAGAGCCCGTCGGAAACAAGCAAGATCCTCTTCTCGCCCGAACCCTTGAAATTATTCGCGGCAGTGTTTAGCGTTTCGGTAATATCAGAGACCCCGCGGTCCTCTGTGCCAAATTCAAAGACCTGGCAGGGCAGGTTCTCTTTCGCGGCCTCCGATTTCGCGTCAATAATGGCTTTGTCGGCGAGCTTGTTTCCCTCGTCGCTTATTGACGCTGACCTGTCAACCGCCACCATAAGTTCAACCTTATGCGTGGGGTAATTGCCCGGCAGGCGCACGTCAAGCATAAAAGCGGCGACCAAGGCGAGCAGTCCCAGGCGCAGCCCCAAAAGGATAAGCAGGCGCGCGCCTTTCCACGGCAGGTCCGTTCTCAGGGCAATGTAAAGCGTGCCCGCGATTATAAGGACTAACAGTATCGCGTAAAACATTTTTTTCTTTTACTCCGTGTATCTTTTATGGAACAAGGCCCATTCAAGGCCAAGCAGAATCATTGCCAGAACCGTCATCAACGGGGCAAGCGACCTTCTTCCCGGGGGAAGCGTGCTTTCCTTGCCCGAAACTTTTCTTAAATCCGACTCGCCGGCGTCAAGCAGGCTGAACGCGTGACTCCTGTTGTCGGCTTTGCTCTCAATAAACCCTATCTTTCTGGAAGTCCAGCCGTTTATGTATTCCCCCGGCCGCAGAATTTCCTGGCCGGGAAGCATCCACGAAAGCGCGTTTCTCATAAGCGCGGGAAAGGATGCCGTGAGCGGCAGCCGTGAGCTCGCCGCGGAAGCGGGAATGCCGACATAGAATATTCTGACGCCGTTTATTTCTCCCGCCCAAATAATCGGCTTGTCTTCGGCCCAGACAAGCGGCTTCGCCCAACCCGGAACTTTTGTAAGCACCACGCCCTTCACGCTGAGCCCCCTGAGGTTTACATCTTTAAGCAGCGGGTCGTCCGCCTGGCGGTCAATGACGACGGGCTTGTCAAGCAGGCCCTGGACTTCCACGAAGCCGGAAAGATACGGGCAGATTACCACGGAACTGTTCTTCGGCAAAACAGACGGCATGGTATTTACAAAGACCGAAGCCGCGCCGCCTTCTCCCTCCGCGCCGGAAACAGGATAGCCCACTCCCTCAGCCCGAAGAGCCGCAAGAACCGAGAGCACATAGGTATTCCTGGTCCTGATGTCCGGCCAGATAACATTCACCCTCATCTCGTCAATAGACGGAACTATCACCCTCGCTTCATTATCAATGTCCAGCCGGTCCTCAATACCGCGGGCTGCGAGCGTCACATTGACGGCCGCTCTTCCCGGTTCCGTAAAACGGACTGTCTCTTCCTTAACCGTTCCCGGAGGCACATCCCTTTCTTCATAAGTTCCGCCGGTCCTGCCGTTTCCGAAGACCGTGCCGGAGAGGGCCGCGTTCTTTTCCCCGTAATTTGCCACGGTAAATTTTGCAATGATATCGTCTCCCGCGCGTTCAGCCGAGAGGGCTATGATTCCCGCGTTCCATTTCGCGTGCGGAGCTATCCAGGTTCTCACGCGGGTTCCCCAGGCGGATTCCGGCGGCTCGCGGTCGGTGAACATATATATTTCCGTGCCTTCTTTATTCCCCCAAAGCTTGAAGGCCTTCTCCAGCATTGCCTTAACGTCAACGGGCCCGTCAAAACTTTCAATACCTTCTATTTTTCTGACTGTCTCACGCGAAGGGACTCCCGAAGGATAAATGACACGGAGTTCATCGGCCGCTTCCACAACGCTGACCAGTGAACCGGCATCAAGGGATTCGGCTATCTTTGCCGCGGCAGCCTTCGCCTTCTCAAAATTGCTCTTTCCGGAAGTTACCGCGTTCATGCTCGCCGAATTATCCATTAAAATAATGAGTGATTTCGCCTTTACCGGGGAAACTCCCACGCTTAAGTCCGCGGCCGCAAAGACAAGCAATGTAATGATAAGCGCAGTCAGGGTGAATCCGAGGAAGCGTTTGAACCGCTCGGAAGACCTGCCGAAGGGCTCGGAGCCGAGGAACTTCTCCCAGAGGAAAAGAGCGCTTGTATTAATTCTTTTCCTCGGCAGGGGCATAAGGTAAAGGATTAGCGGAATGATTATGAATAAAAGCAGCCAGAGGAATCCGGGATTGCTGAAACTCATTTATCCTCCTTGCGGAGGCGTTCAAAATATCCCTTCACGACCCCGAGGAGTGAATCCGGCAGGGGCTCCTGATTTAACACGCCGTCGCCGCTTTTTATTTGCGCGTCCGGCGCGGACTTGTCCGTGATTTCCGCGAGTTTTGATTTGGTCATCCTCGCGGCCAGCGCGAACTCCGGTAATTGCATCTGCTGATCTCTTCCCGGCTGGCGCGTAACGGCTCTTCCTGCTGAGATAACTTCAAAGCCGGTCTTATCCGGCGCCTTAGCCATTCTTGAAGCGGTCCCGCGCGGATCCTTGGATACCGCTCCCGCGAGCGTGCCCTTGTCGTCCTTGCCGCCCTTCGTGCCTTTTGCCTTGTCCCCGGAAGCTTCCTCTCCCATCACCGCTATATCGGTACCCTTGCCCGCCGCCGCCTGGTCCTTCGCCTTTTCTTTCTTTGAGGCCTGCAGATCCTTGAGCAGCTGCGCGTCAAGCTTGACGGGATTTATTTTCTCTTCCTCTTTGTTCTGGCTGTTCTTGTCGCCGGAGAGTTCATCCTTGTCCCACCTGATGGGAGTCACGCCTTCCATATCTATCTCCTGTTTCTCCGTGACTTGCTCCATCAGCTTGTCAACCATCTCGTTAGTTATCTTGACCGCTTCTTTTTCGGCTTTTTCCGGTTTTATCTCTTTAAACTCTTCCGCCTGCTCCTTCGTAATGGGTTTCCTTGCTTCCTCCTTCGGCTTCTCTTCTTTTTGCGCCGCCGAAGCCGCGCTCTTTACGGGCCCCGAGGTCTGGGAAGTCACCTTCTTGATGGCGGTAAGTTCCTTGACAGAAAGGCGGCTGTCGGATGAAGTAAAGATTAGCGTCACCGCGTAAAGAAGGAAGACCACGCCCGAGACTTTCCCGAGGAAACACCATCTGTCAACACGCGCGAACGCGTACCTGTTTTTTACCTGGACATTTTCAAGTGCAGCCGAGGCAAGCGAACTTGTCAGCGTTCCGAGCCAGCCGTAGCGCTTCGGGTCTTTTTCAAATTCAAAGGCCGAGGAGAAGAGGTCTCCCGTACCGGCGCGCTCGTCAAGCAGTTTGAAGAGTTCCAGCACATCCGGGATTCTCTTTGTGCCGCGGTAATAAACAACGCCTGCCGCTATAAGAAAACCGAGCGGAACAAGAAACACCCAAAAGAACGGGAATTTAAAGGCCTGCCTTAATACAAGGAAGGTTAAAAGGGCATTGATGGCAATGGCTGCCATAAAGAGTATGCGGTTAAAGCAATACTCGAAAAGCCATAGGTTTCTGACTTTTATGAGAATAGAATCGCTATTATTCAAAAAGCTCCTTTCCTTAAAAGTTTATAGGCCACACTTCGTGTGTCCTGTTTTGTGATGTAGAATATTATTTATGCCGTACTCCGTCCGGCATAGCAAAATAAAGTTTGTAAGGTTTGTAAGGTTTACAAGGCAAAACCTTGAACAAACCCGGTTTGCTCTTACCTTACAAACCTTATAACTTTATAAACCTTATAAACTTTCTTACTTTAATACTATTTCCCTTATTATTTTATCAGGCGCAACCTTCTCCGCCTGCCCTTCGAAATTCAATATCAGCCTGTGGCTTAACGACGGTATCGCCACCGCCAGAATATCTTCGTTCTTGATGGCATCCCTTCCGGCGACAAGAGCCCTTACCTTCGCGCCGAGCACCATCGCCTGAAGCGCCCTGGGGCTCGCTCCTATGCGCACATATTTCTTCACGGTCTTCGTTGCGAGCTCGCTTTCGGGATGCGTACATTCCACGAGGCGCGCGCCGTAGGCGAAACTTTCCCTGCCGGCCTTAACCGCCTTCACCGCGGCTTGCATCTCAGTGATATCCTTCTTCGCGATAACCGCGCTTAGTGTAATCTTTTCGGTTCCTGTTCTCCTTCTGCCTATCTCCGTCCATTCCTTATCCGAGAGCGGTAGCAGCTGGAGGCGGAATAGAAACCTGTCAACCTGCGCTTCGGGCAGGCGGTAAACGCCTTCTGTCTCTTCCGGGTTCTGCGTGGCGACGACGAGGAACGGCTCTTCAAGTTTGTAGGTCTTACCGGCCACCGTGACCTGATGCTCCTGCATCGCTTCAAGGAGCGCCGACTGCGTCTTGGGGGTCGCGCGGTTTATTTCGTCCGCGAGCAGAAGGTTGGTAAATACCGGGCCTTCGTGAAATACCAGTTCTTTTTTTCCAGACTTGTCTTCCACTATGATGTTTGTCCCCACGATATCGGCAGGCATAAGATCCGGCGTGAACTGCACCCTGGTGTATTTGATGTTCAGGGCGTTCGCGAGGGTCTTTCCTATGAGCGTCTTCCCGAGGCCCGGAGCCGCTTCCAGCAGGATGTTTCCCCCGGCAAAGAGGCCGATGAGGATGTCCTCTATGGGCCCTCTGTATCCGACGACTTCTTTGCCTATCTCGTCGGCTATCAGCTCAAATTTTTGTTTGAATTCTTTGGCGTTCATAGCGCGGCCCCCTTCAGGAGATCTCGGCGAATATCTTCGCGAGTATCTCGTCTCTTCCTATACCGTTCGCTTCGGCGTTAAGGTTCGGGTAAATGCGGTGCCTCAAGGCCTGAAGCGCCACGGAATCTATCTCCTCGCGCGACACAAAGGTCTTGCCCTTTGAGAGCGCTCTGGCTTTTGAAGCGTGAAGTATGGAAAGCAGGCCTCTCGGCCCGGAACCCTTTTCTATATATTCTTTCGCGCTCTTCGCGGCCAGCGGGGATTCCGGCTGGGTTGCGCGCACCAGCTTTATGGCGTAATCTTCAATATGCGGGGCAACCGGCACTTCCCTGACTAGCTCGCGCATTTCAAGCACTTCCTCCCGCGAGATTATCTGCTTTATCACCGGGTACTTTTCGTTGGTCGTGCGTTCCGCAATGGTAATAAGGTCTTTCTCGGAAGGATAGCCCACAATGAGCTTCAGCAGGAATTTGTCAAGCTGGGCCTGCGGGAGCGGGTAGGTGCCGTCCTGTTCAATGGGATTCTGGGTCGCGAGCACAAAGAAAGGCTCGGTAAGCTTGTTTGTCTTTCCGCCGATGGTCACGCTGTGCTCTTCCATCGCTTCAAGCAGGGCGGCCTGCGTCTTCGGAGTGGCGCGGTTTATTTCATCGGCCAAAAGTAAGCTTGTAAATATAGGGCCTTTCTGGAACTCAAGGCGCTTCCCGTGCTCGTCCTGGACGAGTATGTTCGTGCCGATGATATCGGAAGGCATCAGGTCGGCCGTGAACTGAACGCGCCGGAACTGCAGGTTCAGCACCTCTCCGAGCGTTTTTATGAGGTAGGTCTTTCCGAGTCCCGGAAGGCCCTCAAGCAGGACATTGCCCTCCGCGAGAATCGCGGCGACGACATCCTCTATCACGGGGCGAAGGCCGACAATGAGCCCTTCAGTCTCCGAGCAGATATCGTCAAAGCGCTTGGCGAAGGCTAAGACCGCCTTCTTGTCCCTGACTTCCGGCATTTGCTTTTTGGGTTCGCTCATTTAAGCACTCCTTCCTTAGTGAATAGGTTAAAGATAACCTCGTTAGAGGATGCGTTTGTCAGAAGCTTCATATATCTTACGCCGTAATGGGTGAGGTCCTTTTCTATTCCGGCGCAGTGTTCAAGGAAGAATTTGGCGTAGCGCTCCTTCATTGTTCTTCTGACGGAGACCTTGAGCAGTTTCCCCGTCTCGGAATCAAGAAGTTCCATATCTTCGGACACTTCCGGCGCGATTTCTTCCGGCGCGATGAGGTGCATGCCGTAAACCCCGTATTTGCGGCCGGTAAGCAGGCGGATGCCTTCCATTATTCCCTGCGGGTCTAAAAAATCCGAGATGACGAAGACGACTCCCGGAGACCTGTTTTCCGCGAGAAAATCCTGGAGGGCTTTTGTGATATTGGTGCCGCCTTTAGGAGCAGCGTTGATGAAGTTAATAATTTCGTAGATGCCGGTCTTGCCGGTCAGGGCTTTCGTTGAGGAGAGCAGGCCTTCGCCGAAGCGGATGGCCCGGACATTGTCGTTGTTCGCGAGGCCGACATAACTTAGGGCAAGGGCGAGCCTGGCTCCGAACTCGTATTTTTGCGTATCGCCGAGGAGCATGGAGCCGGAGGCGTCAAGGAGGACATAAACCGGGAGGGCTTCCTCCTGTTCAAACTTTTTGATGAAGAGTTCTTCCAGGCGGCCGTAAACATTCCAGTCTAGGTATCTGATATCGTCGCCGGCGGAGTAGCCCTTGTGGTCGGCAAATTCAAGGCCGGTTCCGCGGCTGGTGGATCTTCTGTTTCCTATCGTCCCGCCGCGGTAGGTGCCGCGGGGCACTATCCGGAAGCGCTCCAGTTTGTGGAGGAGGCTGAAATCTATGGAAACAGCCATAATCATCCTTTGGAAAATGATTACTCAGATTATGAGAAGCGATTACACAGATTGTGAAAAACGATTACGCAGATTAAACCGTTAATCCGCGTGGTTATATATTAGCACAAAACCGGTATCAGTTAGACTGAATTATCGTTAAAATTGTTTAATATACAATGGAATTGAGGATTCGGGCTGTTGAGAGTTATTGGTGGGGCCAAGAGGAATTGAACCTCCAGCGCGCGGTTTAGGAAACCGCTGCTCTATCCATTTGAGCTATGGCCCCGCTTAATCTATAAGGGTTTCTAAAAGCCGCCCTTTTCTCCGACTCCACTGGGAGTGGAAGTGGGAAGGTTTGATTCAAAAAACTTTGTCATCTTCTCAACGGCCGCCGACTTGTGACTCGGCGATAAGTGCGCGTACCTGGTAGTCATCTCAAGACTCTTATGTCCGAGCAACTCCATCACCGACTTAATATCCACGCCGGACATAACCAACTGGCTTGCGAAAGTGTGACGCAAATCGTGGAACCTAAAATTTTCTATGACGGCGCGCTTTAAAGCCGTTTTAAACGCCATCCGGATATTCTCAACCTCTCTACCCTCTCTTCCCAGGAAAACTCGCGCGTATGGCCTTTCTAGCGCGTTTAAGAGGGTATTTAAAACGGTGTTGACAGGTATCTTTCTGTCTTCTCCGCTCTTCGTATCTTTTACATTGATAATTTTAGTTACCAAATCGACATCTTGCCATTCTAAATGCATTATTTCTTTCTTTCTCATTCCTGTATTCAGCGCGAAAATTATTATATTTCTCAAGTAAGGCGCCGAAACATCCAAGAGCTTTTTAATTTCTTCTCCGGTAAGGAACCGGACCTTGGTATTCTGCTCTTTGAATAGCCGGACTCTTGCCGCCGGGTTTTCTTTTAATCTTCCCCAGGCGATGCCTTTATTATACATCGCCTTGAGACAAGCGACTTCACGATTTATTGTCCCGAGGGCCCGGCCTTCATCCTTTCTCTTTCCCTGGTATTGCTCTATTTCAAGCGGCTTTATCTTGGTCACATCAGCTTCAGGACCAAAATATTCCAAAAGATTCTTAGTCAAACCGCAATCACGAATGTAAGATCTCTTTTTTGTCTTCGAATATTGGAGGTAAAGGTCAACGAGTTCCAGAAGTTTCATCTTGCCGAGAGCTCGAGGAACATACTCGTTCCGCTGGATTTCATTGAGCATGGCGTATTCTCTCTGCCGTGCCGCCCTCTTCGATGTCGTTTTGGTACTTTCTTTGTAGTAGACTCCGCGCCAGTAAATACCGATGTAGTAATAAGGACTATCTTTGCGCTTAAACAAGCCCAATTCGCATACTCTCCAAATCGGGATTATACCAAAACGAATGGCTTAAAGACAAGGTGTTTTTGGGTGTTTTTGGGATGGTATTTTAGAAAGTGTCTCATCTGTGCAAATTCCGACGATTCCGGCCACCTATTCCGATTGAAAGCGGCACCCTGTTCCGATTGATTCCGGCCACTTAACATGCTGAAAAGCTACAAATGAAACTCTATAGATTTAGTAAACTATTTGTTTAGTTTGAAATACTCTGCTTCAGCAAGCATATCCCATGCCATTGAAGGAGTAAAACCTCTTCCTTTTTCAGTTGATGATTTTATGTCTCGTGGGTTTGCACCAACTTCTGCGTACAACTGATTTACCCCAGCCAATAAGCTCATTTGTGTTGGTTCATGTACATTCATTGCTCGTTTTGGCTTAATCACCAAATTTGTAACTGCCACAATTTTTGTAAGCTCCATTGCATTGATCTTACCCTTACCAAATAACGGTGTACCTAAAACAGGGATTCTACGCATAACTGCCATAACAGAAATTGGGTATTGTTTTGCAAAGAGTATTTCTTCGGCAATTTCCTCATAACTGTGTTCAGGTCCTATCGGCTCAATGCAATAATATAACTCAAGTTTTGCCTTTAGAGCATTCTCTATCGTTGCAATTCTTTCTTCTGGTTTTATGAGAGTATCTATTCCTTCCCGTAATCGTTTTATATGATACGCACCAGTGTATCCAATATCTTTGAGCTTGCGGGCAGTTTCAAGCGAAAAATCTCCAACATTAGCAACAAATCGAATATCGAAAGGTAACATCTTTTTTATTTTTGATGAATTAACAATAAAATCCGAAATTGAATAATCTGCAGTTGCCATCAAGAAGAAGTCATTTATTCCTTCAGAAAGCAATTGCTTTAAATTACCTTGAATTTGTGTAAAATCTTTTTTCCACTTCGAATCCAATGCGTAATGACCTGCACCCATAGAGCAAAACTTGCAATCTTTAGAACATGGTTCTGCATTTATTCCTATCTGTGCAAATACATAACCAACTTTCCCAAACTGTTTTCTACTCTGTTTGTTGGATTTCTGAATCAAATCATAATAATCTTTAGATGTATTTCTAATTTTCAGCATTGCAATAATTTCTTTTTTTGTCATTTTATATTTCCTCTTGATATTTTCTGGTTTCTATTTCTTGTAGTATATCATTTAGCATTTAACGAATCAACCTAGGATTGTCTCCTTCGCATAGAACCGCCTTTCATTTCAATGACGTGAGCAGAATGAAACAGCCTGTCACATACGGCATCCGCAATGGTGGGATCGCCAATGAAACCATGCCATTGCTTTGCTGGAAGTTGGCTGGTGATGACCGTTGAGCCAGTGTTGTATCGGTCCTCAATAACTTCCATGAGGTCTTTTCTGTCGGTATCGCTCATTGAGTTCATTCCAAAATCATCTATTATTAATAGCTTTGTCTTGCTGAGTTTATTGAGGTATTTGAGATATGTGCCGTCACCTCTGGCGGCGTGTATATTGCTGAGCAGCCGTGACCAGCGAAAATAGAGCGTGCTATGTCCATTTCTGCAGGCTTTATTGCCAAAGGCACAGCCAATGTAGCTCTTGCCTATGCCTGTAGGTCCCGTAATTATGACATTCTGGTGTGCCAAAAACCATTCTTCATTTTGCAGTGAGACCATCTTGGCTTTGTTTATTCCTCTGGCGGTTCTGTAATCTATATCCTCAAAGCATGCGGCAGGATACTTTAACTTCGCTAAATGCAATAGTCTGGCTTGTTTCTGGTTTCTCCTGTAAATGTACTCATCATCCACAAGCATTGAAAGGAACTCTTCAAAGGATAAATCCCTGTGGTCGGGCTTGCCGGACTTTTCCTCGTAACCCTTTGCCATTCCGATCAATTTCATTTCATACAGCTTGCTTACAATCTGCTCTTTCATCTGAATCCTCCTTGTTAGTTCATGCTGACTGTAGGTTCGTAATATTCTGAACCTCTGATGTTCTCATGTTGTATTTTCTCCGTAACTGTTGGTTTGTCCTCTATGAGGTCTAAGTTTCGCTCCAGGATGCGTTTAATCGAGTGATAGGTACAGCTATGATGTTCCAAAGCTCGCTTGCAAGCTGCGTCCAATCTTTTTGAACTGAACTTCTTCTCAAGACTGATTATTCCAAGACAGGATCGGTAAGCTTGTTCTGGAAAATATTTCTTCTCTATGATGGTTTTGACGGATATCTTTACCGATTGCCCGTATCGCTCTGCCCACTGTATGATCCTTTCCGGTGTCCACTCCAAGTATTTCCTATGGCTCTCAAGCATATGTGCCTTAGCTGTTGTGTAACCATTCTTGATGTAGCTCCTCTTGTGAATACAGATTCTCTCGTTCTTGCGATATATTTCAATCACCCGGTCAGTTGCCTTAATCTCCAGCTCTTGTTTGGCATATGTATATGGGATTGAATAGGAATGATTATCAAAAAGAATATGATAATTTATTCCAGCTTTTGCTTTCTTCCACTCAGAAAACTGGTAGGGTTGCCCAGGAAGAGG